>Ga0272446_1000432_pt1 | contig 66385 bp, 64 predicted proteins | sample YNPCB0061_FD_194587 | JGI IMG/M metagenome (GOLD analysis project Ga0272446, IMG submission 194587) | Hot spring microbial mat communities from Yellowstone National Park, WY, United States - YNP-CB-006-1 | ecosystem: Environmental > Aquatic > Thermal springs > Hot (42-90C) > Sediment | place...
CCCGGGCGAACAACGGATTACTGGGGTGGGTAATCCACTCGGCGAGCTTCCGGCGGCGGTCAGCGTCGGGAGCGTCGGGGGCCAGACCGAAGTTCGGCTTCGGACCAGTGACGGCGGGGAGCCCGGACGGGGTAACGACCGACCCGGGTTGCGTCACATCGCCACGGATCAGGACGCGAGTGACACCCGGCGATTGGGGCAGGTTGGCATACACCTTGGCTTCGGTGGCCTGCTTTCGGAGGCGATCCAGATTCACCGCTAGCTCACGCTGGCGCTTGCGCAAGTCGGCGCGCTGAGCCCGCTGGTTCGCCGTCAACTTTGCGTCGATTTCGGCATCGGTGACAAACCCACCCGCAGCCATGAACGACACTTCGATTTGCTCCGGTGACAATGCCGTGTCATAAATCCGGGCCATGCTGACGGTGCCCGCAAGCATGCGGTTGCCGCCAATGGGTTCGTGCCGGCAACCGAAGATAATCACGGCGTTGCCCGATTTGAACGTTACCGGCCCTTTCGTGAGGTACCCCTTGCCATAGGGCTTACCATTGCGGTAGCCAGTGATGGTGCCATCAGCAGCGAACGTGATCGCGACGTGAACGAACTCCTTCCCCGCATCCTGCTCCTCGAAACCGCCGAAACTCTTGGACCGCAAGAAGAAGTTGCTACCGGCCATCCACCGCCCAGGCTCCTGTTCGCCGAAGACGATCGCATCGAACTCCGCGCCGTCGGGTGTCTGCACGGAGATGACGCCACCGCCGCGTTGTGTCAAGCTGTCGAGCTTCACCCACGCTTCGAGCGTCTTGCTTTGTAAATCGAACGGCAACGGAGGCGTGCGCAGAATGCCGGTCTGACCGTCGAACGTCGCTCCCTCAGCCGTCAACTTCGCGGCACCGGCAGCCACGACGTGCAGTTTGCCGACGAGATCGTTCGCGCCCTTGCGAAAGTCCCACGCAGCGACCGGGACCGGCGGCACGCTGCCGGGCTTGTTCCGGCCTTGATCCGCCAGCAGCGCAAGCCGTGCCGGCTTCTCGATCGTCTGTAATTCCTTGGTCACCTCGTCGAGTTGTTTAGCCAGTCGCGCGATGTTGGCCCTAGCCTGGGCATCGGGAATCGGTCGCTCGCCGAAGCCCACGCCGCCCAGCGCCGCTGCCAACCGGTAGAAATCCGTCTGCGCGATGGGGTCGAACTTGTGGTCGTGGCAACGGGCACAGTTCACGGTCAGCCCGAGGAACGTCTGTCCCACGGTACCGACGATGTCTTCGAGTTCGTCCTGGCGGGCAATTGCTCGCATCAGATCGTTGCCCAGCACGGTGTTGTGAACCCCAGCCACGAGGAAGCCAGTGGCCTTCACCGCGTCGGGATCGTTAGGCCGCAGCACGTCGCCGGCCAGTTGCAGCCGGACGAACTCGTCGTAGGGCAGGTCGGCGTTGAGGGCGCGAATCACCCAGTCGCGGTAGTGCCAGGCGTTCGGCCGGGGTGTGTTTCGCTCGAAGCCGTCCGTCTCACCGTAGCGAACCACGTCGAGCCAGTGCCGCGCCCAGCGTTCGCCATAGTGCGGCGAAGCCAGAAGCCGATCGACCAGCTTTTCGTAAGCATCGACAGCGGGGTCATTGATGAACGCCTCGACTTCCTCGGGTGTCGGCGGCAGGCCCAGGAGATCGAACGTGACCCGGCGGATGAGGGTGCGGCGATCCGCCGGCGGTGACGGCTTGAGCCTGGCGGATTCGAGTTTATCGAGAATGAATGCGTCGATCGGATTGCTGGATTGATGCTTGGGATTGGGGGGGAGCCGCGACAATGGTTGCAAGGCCCACCAATCGTAGCCGGCGCGGGTGGTTGTGGTGAAGCGGAACGGGTCGATCGGGTCGGTGCCCCACATCGCGCCCGCATCAATCCATTGCTTCAGCAGTCGTTTCTCCGGTTCGGGCAGCGGCTTCTTGGGTGGCATCTCGCCAGCCTCGACACGCTTCCACAACTCGGCTGCATCGACGTTGGCTTTGCGTGAGATATCGAAGTCGCCCTTAGGTCTGGCCCCGGAATGGCAATCCAGGCAGCGTAACGCCAGGAGCGGGGCAATCTGCCGATCAAAATCCGGCGGGGCGGAGGCGTGGGCCGAATCGCTCACCACCACGAGCAGCAGGAGAGGGAGAATCCGCGGCATGATGTACTCGGCATGGGAAACTGTTCCGGCAGGTCAATTCTGACAGGCCAACGGAATGAGTTCAATAGTACCAGGCGAATCTTACTTCCGGTCCGCGAGTTTCTTTCGCAAATAGGCGAGTGCGGCAAGGCGATACGGGTCGGTGGTGACATCATCGAAATCCAGCGATTCCGTGCTGTCGGCCGGGCGCAGGGCGTGCAACTCGGCCATCTGACGTAACTGCGCCGATTTGTCGGCAGTGACGGGGACTTCAAGCCCCTCGTCGGGCCGAATTCCCCAGTCGTCGGTGGGCTGGCTGGTCGGCAGCTTCTGACGGGGTTTGCCGTTGGGCCGCAGCGACGTGCCCGTGGTGACTCGGAACTTCAGGTTAGCAAATCCCGCCTCCACGGTGCTTTGAATGGACGCCCGGCCGACGGTGCGCTGGCCAATACAAACACAGCGATCGTTATCCCGCAGGGCCGACGCTATCAGCTCGCCACCGCCGGTGGTTTCCTGACCGATGAGCACCACCAGTGGCAGTTGCGTATACTTGCCTCCGCCGGGGGGGGTGCGAATCTCACCACTCGTTCCGGCCCGGGCCGTGTTGCGGTACTCCATGCGAGCGATCACGGTATTATCCGGAAGGAACAGCCCGGCGATCTGGGTTCCGGGATCGACGTATCCGCCCGGGCACCAGCGCAGATCGAGAATGAGCGCCCGGCAACCCTGACGCATCAGGTCGGCGAGCATCTGCTCGACCTTCGCTTCCAGTCCCAGTTCAATCGGCCCGATCCGGATGTAGCCGATTTTCTCCTTGCGGTCGAGCAGGCAATCCCATTTGTCGTCAGCTGTACGAATGACGCCGAAGGCACTTTCGGGTGTATAGGTTCCACAGGTGAGCGTGGGTGAAAAGGTTTTCTCGCCAACGCGCTGGAAGGTGAGCGTGCGGGTGGGGCCGACGGGACGGCCGGTTTGCGGATCGAAGACCGGCTGGGGATTGGCAAACTCGCCAAAGAGTCGATTCATATTGGCAGCGGTGATTTCGGTCCCGTTGAAGTGGGTAATGAGATCGCCCGGCTTGACGCCGGCCCGTTGCGCGGGGCTGCCCGGCACCACTCGCTTGACCCGCCAGGGAAACACCGCGGGGCAGGTCACTGCCTCGGGCTTGGGAACCGAACCGAAGTAGCCCACCGGACCAATCCGACCGGTGGCAATCCCATGTTCGACGGAGTATTGCGTCCAACGCAACCCCGTCACACCCTCCAATTCAATACCCACCCCAAAATCTTGATCGACCGAAGCATACGTCGTCACCCGTGGGCTGGCCAACTGACAGATGGGATCGGTGGCGTGGCGGAAGCCATTCATCGCGGCAAAAAGTGATTGCGATCCCGCCAGTTTGGGGTGATTGCCCAGTTGGATCCGAACCTTCTTCAGCAATTGAATGCGGTCCAGTGAATGGTTCACCTGACGAATCTCGGTGGCGACACTTTCGGGCACCGCCTGACCCACTTCGTCATAAAGCCCCCGGATGGCGGCTTCGAGGAGCACACGTTCGGGGTGAGTGTCATCCAGCTTGCGCACATAGATGGCGGCAACTTGCTGGGCGAGCGCATCCACTAGCGCAGCGAATTGTTGCGCCTGCTGTTCATTGACGTTACCAGCAGGAGCAGCCCCGGGCGGCGGCACGGGAACGGGCGCGGCCGGGGCCAATAGTAGCGTAAGTGCAACCAGATTGTTCACGGCAGGCTCTCAGGGCGCAGTAACAGCTCCACGTTGAGTTTGAAGCGCAATCAGACTCGATGCAAGCATTAACCGAACCCGTCGTTACATCACCCGGTCGTGGGCCCAGGTGTAGCGACGGCCGGTCAGGAACTCCTTGTACTCGGCGGCGGTGGGTGCGTGGAGGGTAGCCGGGTCGAACGCTGCATTGATGGCCCGCAGGATGGGCACCACGGCGGCATCCGGATAACCGACGCCACGGATCTCAAAGAAGTCGCCGTTGATATCGAAAATTTGCAATCGGTCCTTCCAGACCCAAACTTTGCGCAACTCGCGCAACTCCCAGCGGGTGCGCTTGAGGAACTCGAGCGTGGCCGGCACATCAGCGGCGAACGCGTGGGTGGCACGGAGTGCGGACATAGTTCCTATGACGCAGCCAGCGGTGAAAACCGGTCCCTACCGCAAGCCGGCCAGCTCTTGTAACAGTCGCCAGTTTTCAAGCCGGTCCTGCTTGGCGGCCAGCAGAGTCTCGGATGGGTTGCCGTCCTTGTCAAAGTGCTTGACGAAGCGGCCCTCGCTGCGGGCAAAGTCGATGAACGTGATCTCCTGGTTGGTCTTCGGGTGGATGTACCAGTCGCCGTTCTTGTTCGGGTTGCCATCCAACGACAGGCGTTTCTTGATCGTGTCACCCTTGCGAGGATCGTAGATCAACAGAGGGAAGGCGCGGGTATCGACCGCCAGGCGGGCTTGCTCGCCAGCCATGTTGTCGGCCACGCCGTGTTCCGGTTGGCAGGTGGTGTAGCAGGCGATGATCGCAGGCCCATCGAATTCCAGCGCCCCGAGCACTGCCTTATAGAAGTGGTTCACGTGGGCGGCTGTTGTTTGCGCAACGTAGACGCGCGGATGCATCATGGCGATCTGAGCGATCTCCTTACGCCGCTCCTGCTTGCCGGCAATCGCCTTACCGTGGACGCTCATCTTGGTGTTCTGGCCCGTGAAGCTCGCCGTCGATGCCTGCCCGCCGGTGTTCGAATACACCTGGGTGTCGAGGACGAACACCTTGATGTTCATGCCGCTGGCAAACATCCGCGAAAGGGCCTGAAAGCCGATGTCGTACATCGCCCCGTCGCCGCCGACCACCCACAAGGGCTTGTGCTGCCAGCCCATCTGATCCCACCGCATTCGCACACCGATGGCGTAGGTCGGGGCATTCTCGAACAGGGAGTTGGTCCACGGCACCATGTATGGGTTATAGGGATACGTCGAGGTGTAAACCGTGTTGCAGCCGGTCGCCGCGACGATGCCCCAGTCTTCACCGTATTTGGAACCGGTTGCCGCACACAGCATGCGCAGCGCCGTCCCCTCGCCACAACCCGCACACGACCCGGCCCCACCGGTGTAAATATGCGTCTGCTCCTTGAGCATCATGTCGATGAGCAGGTTGCCGCTGATGAATTTCTCATTGGAAGGCCCCATGTTCTTGAAGAGCCGATGGCTCTTGCGGGCCGTGGTCATGATCTCATCGGTCTTGGCTACCATCTTCAGCGCGTTGTCGTCGCAAACGGTGACACACTCGGCGCAGCCCTTGCATTTGGAGGGGTCGATGATGATGTTGAACATCCCGCCGACACCAGTCTTCTTCTTGCCGGCCTCGTAGTATTTCTTGGTCCGTGACCATTGCGCCTTGTACATCTCGCGGTCCGCTTCGGGCAGCGCAGCGAGTTTTTGCTCCCATTCGTCCTCACCGAGTACCTTGCCGAGAATAGCAGTGTCCGGGCACTCGGTCACGCAATCCATGCAACCGGTGCAGTTCTCGGGAATATACTTGGGAATTTCCGGGGCAATGTAGCTGAAGTCCCGCAAGCTGGCGGTGCCGGCCGGGATGAGCGAACGGGCTAGGGATAGGTCGGCGGGGAGTTCCTTCTCACCGTAGCCTTCCTCGTAGCCGCGGATAATCCGCTCATTGAAGTCGTTGACATCGAGGACCGGCAAGTTGACCAGCTTATAAGGTCGGTCGATGGTAGTGCCGTAGCAGTTGTTGTTGAACGGGTCTTTGTCGCTGGCCGCATTCATGGAAGGGGCGGCGGGGAGAGTCGCAACAGCCATATCGGGAAACCTCGGTAGGTGATGTGTTCGGGATCCAGACACCGCGAGCAGCTTCGCTGGCGAAACCACTCGCACGGATGATTACTCGTAAATGATGCTGGGCGGAATCTCCTTCATCTCACTATAGCCCCGCTTGATGCAGGTCATGTTGTCCTCGACTACCTGTCGGCCACGTTTGCCGAAGTACTTCTCCAGCGCCTTTTCGACACCGGCGTACACTTGTTCGTCGGACATCTCCGCTTGCTTGGCGTAGGGTGTCAGCTTCAGGAAGGCACCCAGGAGCACGATGCCTTGCATTCGCATTTGCAGGTCCGGCTCGCTAGCCACTTCCCGTGCAATGCGAACCATATCGCAGAAGTAGACGCGGGCCTTCTTCTCCCGGATTGTCCGCTTGTTTTCGTCCGGGATCCGCTTCCAGACCTCGGCCGGATCGGTGTGGGGGCTTTGCATGAAGATCGCCCCCCCTTCGACTAACCCCTTGAGCGTCAGCGGGCTGAGCATTGCCGTCGGGTCATTGACGCACAGAAGCTCGACCCGTTCCAGTTCGGAGTGCATGTTGATGTGCGTATCGGCAATGGTCAGGTAGTAGGTGGTGGGCAAGCCTTTCTTTTCGCTGCCATATTTGGGGTAGGCCTGCACGTCCTTGCCGAACACGTTGCCAGCGATGGTCGCGATGACCTTGTTGGTGGTCACGCTGCCGAACCCGCCAACCGAATGGCCGCGCATGCTGAATCCACCCTTGGGCCGGAGATCCGGATCTTCCTTCGGCTTCAGGGCCAGTGGATGGTCGATACCCACGCAGAAGAAGTGCGGGCCATCCAGTTGCATGTTGCGAAATGCAGCGATGATGTCGCCCGGCCGCACGTCACGGCTACCCAGGCCGGCCGCCCCGTGATAGATCTTCGGCAGTCGGGTGATGCGGTCCTGCCCATTCTGGCCGTTCAGGGCGTCACACAGTGCTGCCTTGATCTCGCGGGTCAGATGGTTGCCGGTGGTCGAAAGCGGATCATCCATTCGTTCGAAGACGGTGAAGGCCTGGCAGTTCTTCAGTGCCTCCACAATGTCCTTGGCCGGGAATGGGCGGAATACGAACACGGTCAGACAGCCAGCCTTGATCCCATTGTCACGCAGATAATCCACGGTGACCTTGGCCGTCTCCATGTAGCAGCCCATGCCGACCAGAATGAACTCGGCATCCTCGCAGCGGTACGCTTCCACCGTACCGTAGTGCCGACCAGTCTTGCGGCCAAACTCCTCAAAGGCCTCCCGAAGTTTCTCGGGTACCTGATCATAGTACCAGCGCTGGGCGATCTTGCCCTTCATGTACGAATCCTGGTTCTGCACCACACCAGACATCACCGGGTTGGCGGGATCCATCAAGTTGATGAGCTTGGTCTTCGGATCGCCGACGAACTCCTTCATGAACTCCGGCTCCGGCAAACGCACGGTCTCGACCGTGTGTGTCGTCAGGAAGCCATCTTGGATGTTGAAAAACGGTGTGCTGGTGGACTCAGCGACGCGGCGACAGATCAGGCAGAAGTCGCCGGCTTCCTGGGCATTGCGGGCGAACAGCATGCCCCAGCCGCAGTCGGCGACGCTCATCACGTCGTCGTGGCCGGCGTGCACATTCAAGCCCTGGCTAGTCAGGGCGCGAGCACCGATGTTCATGACCACCGGCAACCGCTTACCGGCAATGGTGTACAGTACCTCTTTCATCAGCACCAAGCCCTGGCCGCTGGTGAAGTTCGTGACCCGTCCGCCAGCGACAGCGAAGCCCTCACAGACCGCCGCCGCGGAGTGTTCGCTTTCCGGCTCGAAGAACATCAGCGGGTCGCCCCACAGGTTCTTCATGCCATTCATCACGGCCGCATTGAACCCGCCGCCCATGGTGGTTGAACTGGTGATCGGGTAGGCCCCGGCCGCCTGACTGATTTTGGTCTCGACGTGAACGACCGCCTCGGCACCATCGCAGGTGGTCGGAATCCCGGGGTACTGGTAGGTGGACTCCGCGGGCTGCTTTTTGGGTTCCGCGGTGCGAGTGGGTTTGTCGGCTACAGCAGCAACAGTCATGAGTTCCCTTTCTGGCACCAGGAGAGAGGCGAGAGTCCACTCACGGATGGTCGCTAGGAGAAGAACCATCCCCAATCGTCGGCCATCTTGCAAACTGGACGGATTATAGCTTGCCGACCCGGTCAGTCGCAACACTATCCCTCAACCTGGACCAGAATTGGCTACCGCACGGGAACGCGCCTGTTCCGACCCTCAGCTACCTAGTCGAACGACCGGGCCGTCCGACGACGACCAGCTCAACACATTCGGGACATGGTTACAACCGATCGGCCCTGCACGGTCTGTAAACTAAGAACTCGGGAACTTCTCTCGAGTCAAGCTGGAGGTGAAACATGCCCCGAACGATCGACTGGCTGTACCACCGGAATGCATGCGTGACATGCAAAAAAGCGGCGGATTACCGCGAGGCCTGTGGAGCCAAAGTGCGCGAGGTGATCGACGCGCGCCAGGTCCGCTACGACGGCACCGCGGCCCTGAAGCTGTTGGACGACGTAAACCAGCTTCTCGTGGCCAAAGGAAAAAAGGTTCTAAAGTACGACCTTAAGAAGGCTCGCCCCAACGACGACGAACTGCTAGCCGCACTCCTGGGACCGACCGGCAACCTGCGGGCCCCAACGGCCCGGATGGGCAAAACTCTGATCGTCGGCTTCAATGAGGAACTGTACCAGGAAATGCTGGCATGAGGGGCAGTTGCGGAATATCCTGTTGGCATGACCCCGCCCGGGAGGTGCCAGCCGTGGGCCCTGAAATCATCCTGGTGTTCTACCTCATGCTCGGTTTAGGAGCGATCGGACTGGCCGTCCTGCTCTATGTTCGCGCGATGGCCAGTCGGGCAGTCTACCGGTGTCCGCAGTGCCAGGAAATCGTCACGGTCGAATTGATGCAAGCGAGTCGTTGCAACACCTGCGGGGCACCGTTAAGCTACCCCGGTCGAGGGCCATCCAACCGCAGGGAGGACTACGATGGATCTAACCCGTGAACAGCTTTGCGCTGGCACCCGGCCGGAGATTTCTAGTGGTCGTATCCTGCTGACCGGTGCGTCCGGGTTCGATGGCTACGAGATCATCGAGTACAAGGGGATGGTGTGGGGCATCAGCGTCCGGGCCAAGGACATTGGCCAGGACTGCATGATGGGGTGCAAGCAGTTGACGGGCGGCGAACTCCAGTCGTACTCCGCCCTCGGCGACGAGTCGCGGCAGCGGGCCATCGACAAGATGATCGACATGGCCGGCCGGCAAGGGGCGAACGCGATCATCAATATCAACTTCGAGCTGACCGGAGCCGGACAGGGCAACTCCCAGGTGGTGGCCAACGGTACCGCCGTGGTCATCAAGCCGATCCGGGACTACGTCCCCACCGGGGCGATGGGGAACATTATGTTCGAGGTCGCCCGGATCCTGGAAGCGAAGGGGCGGGGGCTGTGAGCCGGCTCCATCGACTCCGCTTCTGGCTCTGGGAACGGCGGGTTTGGTGGGCGTGGACGTGGTGGTTCCAGTTTGCCCACGCCCCCCTGTGCCACCGCTTCCAATCCGATACCTTCCGCCTCGGCCGGTTTCACCTCTGCCGCAGTTGCACCCTGCTATACGCTGGTCTCGTTGCTGCCTTGGCCGTCGGGGTCGGGGTCGACAGTACCGGTTGGTGGCCGCTTGTTGCTGTTGGCTCATTACTCGTCCCGTTGATCGTGCTATCGGAACCGCGGCTCTACTCCCGCTTTCCCCGGCCGGTGAAAGACGTCTTGCGAATGGTCGCCGGGGCGTTCCTCGGGCTGCTCCTGGGGCTGCTCATCACGCCGTGGTGGTGGGTCGTCCTGGCCGCGGCCGGCCCGCTCTATCTGCTCCGCCGGGGGTTCACCCGGACCCGACAACAGGTCAAAGCCCACGACTGCGACGGGTGCCCCGAACTGGGCTACCCCGGGGTGTGTTCGGGATACGCCCGACAGGCCGAGGCGATTCGCGGCTACAGCAACGTGATCGAAGAGGAGTTGAACCGGCCGGCGGTGGCGTCGCTGCTCGTGCTGCCGCAACTGACCCGACCCGATGCAGGAAAGCCGGCGGCGAACTGACGCCAGAGCACCTGCCCTGGGAACGCGATTGCTCCGACTACGATCACTTCCGAACTGGCCGGGGCCACGCCGACCCGTTCCACGGCCTTCTGGATACGCGAGATCAGGAACAGGAACATACCAAGCATTACAAGCATCACCACAAGGATCAGGGCAATGGCGTAGCGACGTGGAAGGCCCGAGTCGCTCCGGGTCGGCCGCGCCTCGTCATCCCGGTCATCGAAGTCGTCCCAATCACGCTCGGTCATGGGGCACCTGCAACAGTCGTGCCGGGCTCACCCGATCCGCGGGAACAGCGGGGCGATCTTGCCATCCGTGATCGGTGCCGTCACCCGCAGGTCGTCAGCCTGAACCTTCAGTTCCGCGGCGTCGGCGTACTTCACCTCGACCCACGGCATGGGGAAGTTGAAGCTGGCGTAGATCTTCTCGGCACTCCGCGGGATGAATGGCTTCAGCAAAATGCTCGCAATCCGCAGCGATTGCACCGCGTTGAACAGCACCCGCTTGGCCGCCTCTTTGTCCGTCTTCACCAGCTTCCACGGGGCGTTGGCTTCGAGGTATTGATTGGTCGGAGTCAGGAAGTCCTGCACAATGGCTTGGAGCGCCAGGTTGTACCGACACGCCTCAACGTGGCCACGCACCGTGGCGATAAACTTGGCCAGGTTCAGCCCCGGCACGACCGCCTCGGGAACCGTTCCGGCGGTGCCGTCGAGTACCCCGCCGTAGTTTTTCATGATGAGCGTGAGCGCCCGACTGAGCAGGTTGCCGAGGTTGTTCGCCAGCTCGGAGTTGTACACCTCCGCGAAGCGGCTCCAACCGAACTCGCCGTCGGACGGGAACGGGCACTCACGCAGGAAGAAGTAGCGGAACGCCTCGGAGCTGAACTTCGAGATCACTTCCATCGGCTCGACGACGTTACCGAGCGACTTGCTGATCTTCTCGACTGCGCCGCTGTCCTCGTTCTTGACGTAGACGAAGCCGTGGGCAAAGACTTTCTTCGGGGCCGGCTCCCCGGCAGCCCAGAGCATCGCCGGCCACAGGGCGCAGTGGAATCGCGTGATGTCCTTGCCGATGAAGTGCGTGTCGGCCGGCCAGAACTTCTCGAACATCGTCCGGTCGTCGCCGTAGCCGATGCCGGTGATGTATGTCAGCAGCGCGTCAAACCAGACGTAAATCGTGAACTCCGGGTCAAACGGAATGCGGATACCCCACTCCTCCCCGCGCCGGGAAATGTTGATGTCCCGTAGCCCCTCCGTCTTGATGAGACTCACAATCTCGTTCTTGCGGATCTCGGGCTGGATGAAGTCGGGGTTTTCCTCGTAGTGCTTGAGCAGCCGGTCAGCAAATGCCGACAGCTTGAAGAAGTAGCACGGCTCCGATCGTCGGATGAGCGGCGTGCGGTGGTTCGGGCACAGGCCGTTATTGTCCTTGTAGTCCTTATCGCTCTTGAACTCCTCGCACCCCTCGCAATACCAGCCGCCGTACTCGCCCTTGTAGATGTACCCGTTGTCGTACACTTTTTGGATGAACTTACGGCAGCATGCCTTGTGCCGTTCGCTGCTGGTCTGGATGAAGGTGTCGTAACTGATGTCGAGGGCATCCCACACTTCACGGAACTGACGGGCCATATCGTTGCAGTAGTCCTGCGTATTGAGCCCCAACTCGGCGGCCCGCTTGGACACCTTCACGGTGTTCTCGTCGTTCCCCATGAGGAAAAAAACCTCGAACCCCTCCATGCGGCGGTAGCGGGCTTGCACATCAGCTCCGAGTTTTTCGAACGCCGTGCCGATGTGCGGACGGCTGTTCGGATAGTCGATGGCGGTAGTCTGGAACCAGCGTTTGGCGGTCATGCCCTCATCCTTCTGGAACGGCGAGCGGCCGGGACAAGTCGATCCCGGCCGTCGTTCCGCTGTTCTCTTTGTACCAGACAGCACTGCCGCGGAGGAGGTTCAAGCGTGCGGGTTGCGGACGAGATGCCGGCGGAAGCGGCGATGGAAGTCCCGGGCGAGCGGTTCCGGCACATCGCCGGCCACCACGTCCAGGACGCGCAGGTTCTCCAGGTACGGACAATCGATCAAGGCCCGGATGGCATTGGCGTTCAGTCGTGCCGACGGCAAGTAGAGAGCGGTGATCGACCGGAGCCAGGTTCGCCGACACAAGGCCAGCACATTGCCCGAGTTGCACGGCCGCAGGAACAGCTCCCGTACCGGGGTTAGTTGGGCCAGCCGTTCCCCGTGTCGATTGAGGACACTCGCGGGGAGGTGGAAGTATTCAACAAACCCTCGGCGAAAGACCCACCCACCCCACTTGCCCGGTGGGCAGTCCAGCACGGCAGCCAAGGGCTCTACCCACTCCGCCTCGTGGTTCAGAAGCAAATCCCGTTGCCGCTGCTCCAGGTATCGGCGGCGATCGAGTTCTTCAACCCCCCGGGCCAGCTCCACTTGCAACCGGATAAACTCGGCTCGGGCCGGCTGATCATTCTCGTCAAGCCAGTCGGCCATCGCCAGCCGGAGCGTGTCGTCTTCCGGGTTGGCCAGCAGTGCCTGAAGAAAGGGATTCTGGGCGAACATGACGCCTCACCCGATCCGCACGCGGTCGCCGGGAGCCGGCACCGCCACATCGGCGAAGCCCAAGCCGCGTAATGTTTGAGCCAAAGCCTCAGCCTGCTCCCGCTCACCGTGAATCAGGCGGATTTTGCCAACCTGCCCCACTAGGGGTTGCAGGTAAGCGATGAAATCGTTTTTGTCGGCATGGCCGCTGAAGCCATCCAGATGAATCACCTCAATCCACTTGTTCCAATCGCGGCCCTGGAACCGCACCGTGGGCTTGGGTTCCAGCAGTTTGCGACCCACGGTGCCCTGCGCCTGATAACTGACCAGGATGATGGTACAGCGGGGGTCGTCCACCAGTTGTTTGAGGTGCTGCTGGATCCGACCGGCATCACACATGCCGCTGGAGGCGATGATAACCGCCGGGCCGGGCTGCGTCGCTAACAGGGCACTTTGCTCGAAGTCCCGCACATAGCTCACCCCGTCGCCGCCGAGCAAACCATGCCCTTCGCGAATGGACTGGGCAATCTCGGGAGCCAAGCTACTGGTGTGAGCACGGTAGACCGCGGCCACCTCCTCGGCCAGTGGGCTATCTACATAAATCGGTATGGCCGGGAAGCGGCGCTCGCGGAGCCCCACTTGCAGAACATGAATAATCAACTGGGTTCGGCCCAGACTGAATGCCGGGATCAGCACCTTTCCACCCTTTTCCACCGTATCGCGGATGGCGGCATAGAGTCGCTGCACTGTCTCGGTGAACGGCGGATGCAATCGGTTCCCATACGTACTTTCGCAGACTAGCACATCGGCCGGGGGAATCGTACCGGTTGGCTTAAGGATGGGCAGGCCACGGCGGCCCATGTCGCCGCTAAACGTTAGCGTTCGGTCGCGGACCGATCCGACCGTCGTCAGGTGGATCATGGCTGAACCCAGGATATGGCCTGCTTCGATGAATCGGAACCGGACCGTCCGGGTGATGTCGATTTCCTTGCCGTAAGGCACTTGCACCACTTGTTGGAACGCTCGTTCCACGTCCGGGTGGGTGTACAGCGGCTGCACCCACGGCTCCGCATAGTTGCGGGCGATATTCAAGTGGGCAGCGTCTTCTTCCTGAATCTTGGCGCTATCGGCCAGCATGATGCGCAAGAGGTCGCGGGTGGGCGGCGTACAGAAGACCGGTCCTTCGAATCCCTGGCGCACCAGAGTGGGCAAGTTTCCGCAATGGTCGATGTGCGCATGGCTCAGGATGACCGCGTCAATCTGGTGCGGGTGAAACGGGAAGTGGGCATTGCGCTGCCGGGCTTCCTCCCGCCGGCCCTGGTGCAAGCCGCAATCCAGCAAAATTTTGTGATTGCCCACCTCCAGCAGGTGCATTGACCCGGTCACACCCCCGGCTGCACCCCAAAAGGTCAGAGTCGGCTCCGCGGCTGCGGACATGCTCGATCGATCCGTGGCTTTCATTACCTCATTCTAACCGTGCTCGGCCGCTCGTGCAGTGGAAGCTCACCACACAACGATGGGGCTTAGACCCCCTCTTCCCCTGCCCCGCGTTCGTCGGCTCGGACCTGGAGTTCCGTGTGCAGTTCAAATGCTGGCAGGGGCGGCAGGCCAATCAGCTGGCGGGCAGCGATCACGCGGTTCATCAGGTCGATGCGAGTGGCTAAGTGTTCGGCCAGCACCTCGGGGGGGATCGTCACGGCTTCCGACACACCGATCTGAATGCGCCGGCGGAAATCGGGCCGCTTGTTCGTCGTGGGTCGGCCATTGAAATACGACGTGTAGCTGCCCCAACCGCCCTCGATCCAGCAGGCGAACACCGGCGTGGCAGGCCGCGCTTGCAAAATCTGCCAGATACCCTGCCCGAAACGGCGCAGCGGCCGGTCTTCACTGCGGCGCAGATAGCCCTCGGGGAACACGACCAGGCACTCGCCACGATCCAGGGCTGCAATCGCTTCGTGAATCTCGGGTGTCTCCTTCTTGATCGCCTTTTCCGGTACGCGGATCACCCCGAAAGCAACCATGAGCTTGCGGATCACGGGCAGGTCGTAGAAACGAGCCGTCATCATCGGCGTGATGGGCCGGGGCAAAATCTTGGCAAGAAAGAGTGGATCGAACCAGCAGGCATGGTTGGCGATCACCAGGCAGGGTCCAGTGCGGGGAAATACAGTCAGCCCCGGGCCATGCCCCCGGATGTGATACAGCACCCACAACACGGGTTCGACGGCTAGTTCGAACAGCGGTCGAAACAGTTGGAACCAGGTCCGCACTGTCAGCACCGCGGCCACCGCCAGCACGAAGAACCCAGCCCAGACAGAAGGCCGGCCGGCCGTGACAAAACCCCAGGCGACCGCTGCACCAACCAGTACGGCGGCAATCAGCCAGAGGTCGCCCTTCGGCGGCTCGGCTCCTCGCCGTTCCCGAACCAGTGCGCCGACAATCAGGCCCAAGGGCAACCCGTGTGCCCAGCCAGGCCAATTGCCCGGCGGCGCGGTACCAACACCGACGAAAACCGCCCCAAGCCAGCCCAGAGCGGCCAGCGGAACGAGACCCAACGCCCGGTACGGGGACCAGTATAGCAGCGGCATCACCGTGCCAAGCCCAGCGGCCCCCACCAGCCATACGAGCGGTTGCCGACGAGTCGCTGCATCGCCGGGGATGTCGGAGACCAGCACCGCGATCGTGGGAAGCGCCAAACAGACGAGCACACTGCTGACCAAAGCTGTCTGCCGATCGCGGCGGATGCGGGGCGATTCTGAGATGTGCGAGGATTCTGACTTGGGCATGAAGACTCCCACCGGTTCGCGCCCCGCTGTTCACAACCGGGGCCATGGCCGTCTGGTTTACCCATATCGCTTGGACTGTGCAAGTTGCACAATCGGCAAGTCCGCCACGCCGAACAACCGGAATTCGATCGGTTTGCCTCAAGTGGCATAGGGTCGTCGATCATGTGAAGTAAAATCAGGTCGAAGTATCGTCGTCCACGCCAGGGGAGGAGCACCGTGACTCGCTACGTGTTTCTCGCAGCCGTTGTACTCAGTGTACTCGCGGCCGGCTGTCGACACCGTTGCTGTCGCCTGAACGAGCCGGGACGACAACCCCGGCCGTTCCTCCCGTCGGCTCCCAACAGCCCCTACTTGCTGCCGCCCGCCGGTTTGCCCACGACACCGACCCCTTCTGGGGAGTCCACAATCGCGCCTTCCGTTGGCCCCGCCGGCCCCAGCAACTATCCGCCCCCGGTTCTTGGGCCGATCACCTCGCCCGCCCCGAGCAAGCCGCCAACCACGCCTCCCCCGGCCGAGATCCTGTTCCCGGATCCGCTCCCCGGTACCAGCTCCCGTAGCGCGTCACCCGGTGATCCCGGCCACGGCGTTCTCGGCGGACCGGCTAAACCACCGACTACCGAACCCCCGATGTCCCTAAAGCCAGCGACTGGTCCAACCGGCCTAGCGGGCTCCGTGCGAGTCAAGGACGGCATAGCCAGCGGACGCTTACCCGGTCTCGACGGTTTCAACGCACTCAAACAATCCGGGTATCGCACCATCTTGTACCTGCACCCCAGCGGGGCGGATCTCTCCGCCTTGCAGGATGTGGTGACCAAACGGGGGCTGGCCCTGGTAACCATCGAAACCACGCCCGAACGACTGCCTTTGGCGCTGGCGGCGTTCAACTCCGCCCTGGCGGACCCAGCAGCCCGACCCCTATTCGTGGCCGACGACGACGGGCTTCGTGCCGGTTATTTGTGGTATCTCCACTTCCGCACCGTCGAGGCAATGAACGACGATTTGGCCCGGATTCGCGCCAAGCCCCTCGGGCTGACCGACAACGGTGAGGAGGCCCGCGCCTTCGCCCTGGCCACGCAACGGTATCTTGAAACGCGCTAACCGCCCCCAATCTGATTCACCACTTGCGACGCACCAAACCCACGGCAAAGATAGAAGCATGGTGCGCCGTGGTTTTACCCTCATTGAATTGCTGGTGGTCATCGCCATCATCGCGATTCTGATTGGGCTATTGCTGCCCGCCATTCAGAAGGTGCGAGCGGCAGCGACCCGACTGCGTGATCAAAACAACCTGAAGCAACTTGGCCTGGCAGTGCAGAATTATGCTCTGGCCAACGGTGACGTCCTGCCCCCCGCCCGAACTTGGGAGAATGGTAACCCGCGCTGGTGGTTCGCCCTGTGTAATCCGACTGGCACGATTCTCGATGTGCGGCAAGGCCACCTGATGCCGTACTTGGAAAACAACCAGTCCGCCTTGCAAGTGCCAGCCAAGGCTCCGGGTAAAGTGTATCTGACCTACGACGGAGGCACGGGCGGCTACGGGTACAACTATCGCTACCTGGCCCCGGTGCGAACGGTCAACGGCGGGGAAGTTTGGGACAAGGTGCGGATCACGCATGTTGCCAGCACCAGTCAGACGGTGTGTTTCGTCAATGCGGTAGGCACGACCACCAACTCCCCCCTCACGGGTGGCCCAGGGCTGGTCGAGGTGCCGGTCGCCGAACCACCCAGCCGGCAGTACCCAAGCGTCCACCATCGGCTGATGGGAGGCGTCGCCAACGTCCTGTTCCTGGATGGCCACGTCGAGGCCCGCACCGACCGGACCCGCAACCCGCCGGCACCAACCGACTCACCGGCAATCGTGTTGCTCCGCGACCAGGAAAATGTGTTTGATCTGGGCCAGACCGACGAATTGTGGGACCGCTATTGAGGTGCAGAGCCGCAAGCGAGCCTCATCACTTGCGGCTCCGGACCGTTTCACTCGACCTCGAAGATGCACTCAATCTCAACGGCGATGTTGCCAGGCAGCGCGTTGTGCCCCACTGCGCTGCGGGCCCCCACGCCGGCGTCTTCGCCGAAGACATCCTTCATCAACTCCGAGAAACCGTTGATCACCTTCGGCTGATCGGTGAAATCTGCCGTGCAGTTGACCATTCCAAAGGTCTTGAGCAGCCGCTTCACCTTGTTGAGCGAACCGAGCGTGTCGCGAACCGTGGCAAGGATGGCCAGCCCCACTTGCCGCGCCGCGGCGTGCCCTTGGTCCAGCGTCAGGTCCTGGCCCAGCCGGCCCGTGATCATGGTCTTGTCGGCTTTAAGCGGCCCATGCCCGGAGACGAACAGCAGATTGCCATGTTTGACCGCGGTCTTGTAAACGGCAACGGGCTTCGGAGCGGGCGGCAACGTCAGGTGCAGTTCCTGAAGGCGCTTTTCCGGATCGCTTTGCATAGGGAACTCCTTGGGTGAAGGACGTGTCGATGTGATACGCCGAACGGCCACCGGTTGCAACGGTCAAAGTCGTCGGCAGGGTTTTACGAGACCCGCCACTTCGCCACGACCTCATGATTAACTCGCAACCCGAGGCCCGGCTCCGCAGGGGGTACCAGCTTGCCGGGCGTGATCCGTGGACCGCCTTGGAAGACATCCCGGAACCAGCCGACTGAATCGACATGGGCGATACTGGCTAGCCCACACGCCAGATGCACACCGACCTCCGGCATGCGAACCGGCGAAACCGCCACGTGATACGCCTCAGCCACGGTCGCCACCTTCAACAGCGGCGTCAGGCCCCCGAGCCGGCACACATCCGGGCGGACAGTGCGAACATGCCCAGCACGGATGACCCGGAAGAACGCCTCCCGGGAGTTGAACCCGCTGCCCACCGCCAGCGGCGTTTCGGTCGTGGCAGCGAGCCGAGCGTAGCCGATGTCATCGGCCGCAGGAATTGGGTCCTCGAAGCAGTCGATACCAATATCCTCAAAGAAATGGGCCAACGCCTGGGCTGTGACGAGGTTGAACCGGCCCTCGGCGGCTACACTGACCCAGACCTCATCGCCGAGGCTCTCAGAGATGGCCCGCACCCGGTCCGCTTCGGCTTGTACATCACCACTGCCAATCTCGATCCGTACCCCAGTCGCACCCTGCTTAACCAGCGATCGCCCGTTCTTGACCACGTCGCCGGTCAGATCCGAGACGAAAAACGGCGCTTCCGGTCGCCAGCCGCCGAGCAACTGGGCCAGCGGCACACCGGCTGCCTTGGCCGTGATGTCCCACAACGCCACGTCGATCGCCGCATAGGCTCGCGCGGCCAACCCCGCGAAGCCAACCGGTCGGAAAAATTCTTCCACCTTTGCCAACAGTCGATCTGTCTCCCTGGGATCTTCGCCAACTACGAGGGCCGACAACTCAGTCTGAATTAAGGCGTGAACCGTCGCTGCACCGGGGCCAATGAGATAGGTGAAGCCTAACCCCGCCACATCGGAATCGGTTTCCAACTGGACCAGAAGCAAATCAACCCGGTCCGGCGCATTGGGCAGTGGGTCGGTGAGCGAAACACGGCTCGGTTTCCCAAGTGGCACTGACAAATGATCAGTGGTCAGTCGCGTCAGTTTCATGCGGCCTAGTGTAGCCACGACACGGCCCGGAGCGAGAGCTTCACTCACCCAGGTACGCAGCCTGGATGCGGGGGTCGGTGAGCAGCACCTCGGCCCGGTCGGTGAAGGTGATCCGCCCCGTTTCGAGCACATAGCCGCGATGGGCGACCTTGAGGGCCAACCGGGCGTTCTGCTCGACCAGCAGCACTGAGACACCTTGCCGATTCAATTCGCGGATCACGTCGAAGATCTGCACCACAATTTGGGGTGCCAGGCCCAGCGACGGCTCGTCAAGCAGCAAGAGCTTGGGCCGGGCCATCAAGGCCCGGGCAATGGCCAGCATTTGCTGTTCCCCCCCGGAGAGCAACCCCCCAAGTTGGGTTTGCCGCTGCCGCAAGATGGGGAAGAGCGTGAACGCCTTCTCGATGTCCGCTTGAATGCCGTCGGCATCGCGGCGGGTGAAGGCCCCCATTTCCAGGTTCTCCCGCACCGTGAGCCGGGCGAAGATCTTGCGCCCCTCGGGAGCTTGCGTTAACCCCAGTCGAACGATTTCGTGGGACGGCACCTGCTCCGCCACCAGGTCGCGGCCATCGAAGACGATACGGCCAGCACGGGCCGGCACAATGCCCGAGATACAAAGCAACGTCGTCGTCTTGCCGGCCCCATTGGCTCCAATCAGGGCGACAATCTCACCGCGTTGGACGCTGAGCGACAACCGATGCAATACCGTGATCGGGCCGTAACCGGCTTCGAGGTCGGCCACCGTGAGCAGGGCGGAACTCACGTCACGTCCTCCTTGCCCAGGTACGCCTCGATCACCTTGGGGTCGCGACTGACCTCGGCCGGGGTGCCCTCCGCGATTTTGACGCCGTGGTCGAGAACCGCAACGCGGTCGGAAATGCCCATGACCAGGCTCATGTGGTGTTCGATTAACAGCACCGTGATGCCGCGGTCGCGAATGCGACGGATCAGTTGCATCAGCGCTGCCGTCTCACTCGGGTTCATTCCTGCCGCCGGCTCATCGAGCAGCAAAAGCTTGGGCTCGGTGGCCAGCGCTCGGGCGATCTCCAACCGCCGTTGATCCCCGTAGGGCAGGTTCCGGGCCAGTTCGTTGTGCCGGCCGCTCAGCCCCATAAAGGCGAGCAGTTCGCCTGCTTGACACTGCGCTTGAGGCCCGGACCGGTTCAGTGCCACAAGCACGTTTTCCAGCACGGTCATGGCCTGGAAGAGCCGGATGTTCTGGAACGTCCGGGCGATCCCGAAGCGGGTGATACCATCCGGCGAACGACGGGTCCGCCGCCACGAGACAAGCATACCCGCCGTGCCAAGCATTAGCCCCAGTGCGAAGGCGACCGTGGCCCGGGCAGATCGCTCGGCGATGAACTCGCGGGCAACGGCCACTGCCTGACGATACGAGAAGTCCGGACGAGTGGTGCGGTACACCTCGATGACGGCTGCCTTCCAGAGCGCATCCACGTTCACCGCCAGAACCGTCAGAACAATTGCGGTGACAAGACCGATAATAGCGGCGGTCACGACCACCTTCCCGGTGAACGGCTGCTCCAGCGGACGACCCTGGAACCACACTCGTCCTTCCGTCGGCTCATAAATCCCGGTGATGGCGTTGAACACGGTGGTCTTGCCCGCGCCGTTGGGACCAATGACCGAAACGATCTGTCTCTCTTCGATGACCAGATCCAGCCGATTGACCGCGGTCAAACCGCCAAACCGCATCGTCAGATTGTGGATGGTCAGAATCGCCATATCATCCTCAGGGAGCAACCAGCGTGAACGGCTGTTTTCGGTGCTCGAATCGCCGGCTCATGCGGGTCGCTCGTCGGTTTCCAATTCATGCTGGTGACGGGTTTCGGGCAGCAACCCCGCTGGGCGGAAACGCATCATCAGCAATAGCACCAGGCCAAAGATGGCCAACCGCCACATACTCAGCTTGGTGTATTCCTTGCCCTGCAAGAACTCCGGGAACTGACGCTGGGTATCGGGTTTCTGCACCCAATTATCCAGCACGGGGGTTAGGATCAGATCGAACCCGACGAGCAAGAAAGTTCCGAGAAGTACACCCCGGCGATTGCCCAGACCGCCGAGAATGACACAGCAGAGGACGAGAATCGAGCGGTTGAAATCATAGGCTCCGGGGTCAGCAGTCGTTTTCTGCGAGATGGCGTACAGACAGCCGGCTAGCCCAGCCAACCCCGCGCCCAAGGCAATGGCGGCGAGCTTAAGTCGAGCCGGATTCAGCCCCATACAGGAGGCGGCCAGTTCGTCTTCCCGTAAGGCCACCCACGACCGCCCCACCCGGGAGCGTTCCAGCACCCCCAGCAGAACATACGTCAGAGCCAGGGCGAGCAGGCACAGAACATAAAAGTGGGGATAATCCCGCCACGTTCGACCCCAACTCGGGTGATAGCGGCGGCTCGCCACATCCGGGTCGTCCAGCCCGGGCAAGAGTGTCGGCGTGATCGGGTTGAGCCCCTTCGCCCCACCAGTGATATTGTCCAGGTTGCGCAACAGGAACACGGCGATCAGGCCGAAGGCCATCGTCACCAGCGCCAAATAGTCGCCGCGTAGCCGCAGCGCCGGGGCGGTGGTTGCCACCCCGATCAGAGCCGCTGCCAGAATCGATACACTCAGCAGGACGGGGAAACTGAACTGAAACGGAAACTCGCGGACAGCCAGGATGCCGGTGGCATACGCCCCAATCCCAAAGAACGCCGCCAGCCCAAAGTGCAGCACGCCGGTGTAACCCAGGATCACGTTCAGCCCCAGGGCCAGGATGGCGAAGATAAACACCGGTGTGAACTGGCGCGTGTATCGGGCTACCTCATTGTCGGGAACAAACGGCAAGGCCAAAAACACGACCAAGGCGGCGAGCGGCCAGTAACCGGCCAGCCCTCGCAATGGGATTCGCAACCAGGCCGCCAGGCTCATACCTTCTCCCGGGTGCGGGCCCCGAGCAAACCGTTGGGGCGGAAAATCAAAATGACGATAAGAATGGCGAAGACCAGCACCTCGCTCCATTCGCCACCGACGTACCCGTCACCAAACGCCTTCACCAGCCCAATCACAATGCCCCCCAGCACGGCCCCGGGGAAGTTGCCCACACCCCCCAGCACGGCCGCCGTGAAGGCGTACACCCCATTTTGAAACCCCATTTGGTAACCGACCGTGTTGAACTTCAGCCCGTAGATGACACTGGCCACCCCCGCCAAGGCCCCACCGAGGGCAAACGTTACGGCGATCACCTGGTTGACATTAATTCCCATCAGCTGCGCTGCCACCGGATTCTGAGCCGTGGCCCGCATGGCCTTACCCAGGGTCGTGGAACGAACAAATAGCGTCAGGGCGACCATGGTCGGCAGGGTCACCACGATCACCATCAAGTCCTTGTAGGTGAAGCGAATACCGAGGCGGTCCGTTAAATTCGCCGAACTGACCAGGTCGGGGAAGTTGAGGGTGTACGACCCCATCCACAGCACGCCGATGTTCATGAACACAAAGGACACGCCAATGGCCGAAACGATGCTGGCCAGCTTCGGAGCCGAGCGGATGGGCCGGTAGACCACCCGGTCGATGGTCATGTTCAGTACAGCACAGAAGAGCGGGGTGATGAGCAGCATCACGGCAATAGCAAGCACTGCCTGGGCCGTCGAGGGGGTGGCACCGGCGGTGGCCACACCCAGCCACAGGGCCAATTGCAACGCCAGGAATGACCCAAGCATGAACAGGTCGCCGTGGGCAAAGTTGATCAGCTCGATGATCCCGTAGACCATCGTGTAGCCCAGAGCAATCAAGGCGAAGAGCATCCCGTTGACCAGCCCAATCGTCAGGTACTGCCAGAACAGGGTACCGGGGTCGGTCATCGGTCGGCGGGTCCAGAGGTGGTACAGGATTCAACGCCACGAAGCCAGTAGCGGCAGCGCATCCGCTTCGGGTAGCCGCAATCAGGTCAGGTTGATGACAGCAACCGGTTTGAACTTGCCACCCTCGATCTTGCTAATTGTGGACTGTTGCAAGGAGATGTCGCCGGACGGATCGAAGCTCCATTTCCCGAGCACGCCCTCGAAATCTTTGGTTTTCAGCACTTCCGTAAGGATTGCCTCGCGGTCCTTCTTACCAACCTTCTTGATCGCCGCCAGGACCACGTTGGCCGCTTCGTAACCATAAATGGCGAACGATTCCGGCGGCACGTTATACTTCCGCTTGTACTTCTCGGCGAAGGCAACCACCGGGCCGCTCGTATCTGCCGGATCTAACCCGCCGAAGGTGACATAGCAGTTGGCCAGGTTGGTTTCCCCTGCTGAGGTGATGAACGACAGCTCGTAGCATCCATCCGGGACAATCAAGGGGCACGTCAACCCCGCGTTCCGCATATCCTTGGCCACTTGCGGAGCACCGGAGGCGGTGGTCCCTCCGAAAAAGAGCACGTCCGGATTCTTGGCCTTGATGCTGGTCAGTAGCGCGGTGAACTCTTGCTGGGACGGATTGATCGATTCGTGACCCAGCACCTGAATACCGATCTCCTTGCACCGTCGTTCGAACAGCCCCGACACGCCTAACCCATAGAGTTCCTTGTCATCGAGAATGTAGGCCGTCTTGACGTTGAGATTGTTCTTAGCAAAGTCGGCGGCCACCGGCCCCTGCGTGCTGTCGTTGGGGCAGACTCGGGCAAAATGGTTCTTGCCTGTCGGCCGGTACTTACCTGGCTCATCCGGATCGGCCCCCGGAACGTTCTTGGTCAACCCGGTCCAGGTAACGGCCGGCGATACCTGCACCAGGCGGGCCTCATTCAGGATGGGCATCGACACCATGGCTGCCCCGGAGTTGTACGGCCCCAGGTAAGCCATCACGTCCGGGTCATTCTCGGCATTGCGGGCATTCTGCGATTCCAGCTCCGCCGTCCATTTCCCGGTGCCGGCCGTCGCGTCGTCCCAGTCGGAATACTCGATCCGCATTCCGGCGACCTCACCGTTGTAATCGTCGATCGCCATGCGGATGCCGTTGACGATGGCATCGGTTTGGCCCTTGCCCGTGCCGGTCCGCGGCATGCTGGAGACCAGCTTGACCACATCCCGGTTGTCCTTGCTCCGGGAGCCGCTGCAGCCCGCCAGGCCAACAAGCGCGCTACTGCCGGCGACGCAAAGGAATTTGCGACGATCCACGATGAGACTCCCGGTTGAAGTTCCCGACGGCGAATCCAGCAAGAATCGTAGGGCCACTCGTGGCATCCGTCAACGATGCAATCCTGCGGACGGGAGTATCACCCCCCCACCTGCAACCCGAACCCGGTGGACCGATACCCACCTGCGGCCAGGCGAGAGGCCAGTTCCACCGCCCGGACGAAGCTGGACCCGTCGGCCACACCTTGCCAGGCAATGTCGAACGCGGTGCCGTGATCGACTGAGGTGCGGACAATGGGCAAGCCCAACGTCACATTCACCGCCTCCTCGAAGGCCAGCGCCTTGAGCGGGATCAGACCCTGATCGTGGTACATGCACACGTAGGCGTCAGTTGCCCGGCGGTGCTTCGGCAGAAAGGCGGTATCCGGCGGCAGGGGGCCGTCCACTTCGATTCCTTGGGCACGGGCATCCGCGATGGCCGGTGCGATCAGCCGTTCTTCTTCCCGGTCGCCGAACAGCCCGTGTTCCCCCGCATGGGGGTTCAGGCCACACACCAGCAGTCGCGGCTTGCGGCCTCGGAGCCGCTGCAGGGCATCGGCCGTCAATTCAATCGTGTCCCGGATGCGTTCCCGGCTGAGCAGCCCCGGAACCGCAGCGTAGCCAACGTGAACCGTGACCAGCGAACAGGTGATGGTCTCCGAGGTCAGCATCATGCACGACCGTTTGGCCTTCGTCAGTTCGGCCAGAATCTCGGTGTGCCCCGGGAACGGAATGCCGGCGGCATGGAGCGATTCCTTGTTGATCGGTCCGGTACAGATAGCATCCACCCGGCCGGCACACGCTTCGGTGATGGCATGCGTAACGTAGATGTACGCGGCCTTTCCGCAGACCGCTGCGACCCGTCCGGGCTCGACCGCCTCGGCAGGAATCGCCTGCAGATCCACGATCCGGGCCGGATCGGGCCGGGGCCAGCCCAGATGCTGGGCGACGCGGTTGAGCACACCCCGATCGCCGACGATGACCGGATCACTCACAGCCTGCACCCGCTCGTCGCGGAGGAGACGCAGGCACAATTCCGGGCCAACCCCGGCCGGGTCACCCATCGTGATTGCAATGCGGGGAAGATTCGCCATGGCTGGTACCGGCTAGTGTACTCTGCCCAGCCGGTGGACAGTGATCCGGTTGTGCCCCACGCAGATGAGTTCGGTGCCGTCGGCACTCAGGTGGAAGTCGTGCGTGTGCATGGGCAGCTTGTCCTGCCGCAGCGCCTTCCGGGCAGCCACATCGTAGAAGAGCAGGAACCCCTCGCCCGCGCCGCCGGCCCCGACGAGCCATGAACCGCACGCCGACCACTCCAGCCGATTCACAATTCCTTGCTTATCGCTGACGAACTCCGCGAGTTGTTTGCCCGCCTTCCAGTCGAACACCTCAATACGGCTCTTGGCCTCCAGGTGGTCGATGTTGCCGATCTTGCCGGTACCGCCGACGGCCAGGTGCTTCCCGTCGGGTGAGAAGGCTAGCGACCGCACCCCGCCGATGGAGTGCAGCCGTTGCACCTTGTCCCAGGTGTACATGATCGGAGCATCGACCGAACCGAGTTGCTGGCCGCTCGCCACGTCCCAGATCACCACGTGCGCCACCTTATCGCCGGTGGCCAGCAGCTTCCCGTCGGGCGAGAAGGCGACGGCGTGCAACATCGAGCCGAAGTGCTGCGGCGTCTGCTCCTTGTGCCCTCGAAGTTCGTGGACGAGCTGACCCGTTTGAGCATCCCAAATCCGGCAGACCATGTCGTCGGCGACGCTGGCCACGAGCTTGCCGTCCGGTGAGGCGACCACCTTGCGAATCCACTTACTGTGCGCCGGGATTGTGCGAATGATCTGTCCCGTTTCCACATCGCACCAGATGAGCTGGCCGTCGTAGCCACCAGAAACGAGGTTCAGGCCGGCCAGGGCGATGCCGGTGACGTAGCTCTGGTGGGAATACAGCTCCTTGGGCTCGAACTTCGCGGCTCCCAGGTCGGCGGAGCACACCTTGAAGTCGGAACCACCCAGGTAAATCTGGTCGCTATCCGCCAGCCGGGCGACGGCAAAGTAAATGACCGGCCGCTGGAGATCCTTGAGCTGCTGGATGGTATCGGGATGGGGTGCGGGCATGGTTCGTGTGGTTGGGAACGTGTGGTTGGGAATAGGGGTAACGCCCACCTGTTGCACCGGGTTGGGCTTCACAGTTCACTTCAGCACGGCCTTGATCGGCTCGATGCCGGGGTTGACCAGGGGCACGGGGCGGCTGCCGACGTAGTAGTTCTTGTGCGGGTTGATCCCCAGTGCCGCGTAGATGGTGGCGAAGAGGCTGCCGGCGTCCACCTCCTCGGCCACCACCGTATTGCCCTTCGGGTCCGTCTTGCCGTACACTGCGCCGCCCTTGATACCGCAACCGGTGATGGTCATGCTCCAGGCACTGGCGAAGTGGTCCCGGCCCAGACTCGGGTTGATCGTCGGCGTGCGGCCGAACTCGGCCAAGGTCAGCACCATCACGTCGTCGGAGAGGCCGCGCTCGGCCAGGTCGTCGATCAGGGTCGCCAGGACGTGATCCAACTCGGGCACCATTTCCTGGTGCGTCTCGAAGTTCTGGCCATGGCTGTCCCACCAGGCCCGGCCGACGCGGACGAACGGCACCCCGGCTTCGACCAACCGACGGGCGATGAGCGTCTGCTCGGCGAATTGGGTCGGGCCGTAACGGTCGCGGACGGTTTGCGGCTCCTGCGTGATATCGAATAGCTTCTCGCTAGCCATGATGCCACGAACGCGCTCATACGCCTCGTTCTGGCTGTTCAGCGTCTCCGATGTGCGACCCCGGGCGAACTGCTTGCTCAGCAATTCCCGCAGGTGGGCCCGTTCGTGATGGTCCAGCTCGTCGATGCTGTCGAGTTTGCGGATGAATTCCGGAATGTTGTTGGTGGTCAGTTCCATCGGGGCGTAGCGGGCACCGAGGAATCCCGGGCTGCCGGGGGCCATGTTGCGGCCTTCGGTCTGCGTGTAGAAGGTGACATAATCGGGCACCTTGCTGTCGGCCCGGCCCATTTCGCGGGCCAAAACGGCACCGAGGTCGGGGTATTTCAGCGTGGCCTCGTCGCGTCGGCCCCGCATCATGATCTGGGCGGCGCTGCCGTGATCGCCGTTCTTGGTATTCAGGCCCCGGATGATGCACGTCGTCTTCATCCGTTGGGCCATCTTCGGCATCAGTTCCGAAATGGCGACCCCGGGCACGTCGGTCTTGATGGCGCGGAACGGCCCACCGGTGGGTGCACCAGGCTTGGGGTCCCACGTCTCCAGTTGGCTCGCCCCGCCGGCCAGCCAGAGCAGGATGACGCGCTTCTGGTTCTTACGCAGCTCGCCGTTGACCTCCGGAGCGGCCAGGGCATTGATGGCAGTCATGTCGGCGGCCAGGGTGGCACCGGCAGCCGCGCCAAGGAAGGCCCGGCGGTCCACGGCATGCTCGGGCGACCCGCAAAAGTTGATCCGGGGCATCGGGAAACTCCACGTCTAGGTGAGCGGCCAGGCGTCTTGCCCGGCGAACGGCCAGGCGTCTTGCCCGGCGAACGGCCAGGCGTCTTGCGGCGAGCGGCCGGCGTAAGCCGGCTGTTCGCCGGTGTCAATCAATAACTGAACCGGAACTCGGGGCTGGTCATTAGCGCCCAGAGCACCTGCCGGTAGGCCTCGGCCTCGCGGCCTTTGCGCTTCGCAACGTAAGCGGCCAGTATCTGCAACTCCTCGTCGGTCGCCGACCGGCCATATGCCGTCTTCACCAGGAACGCGACCGCGTCCTTGGGGTTGGTCATCGTCTTGGCCCGGCCCACCGCCGTGCCGGGGCCATCGGTCAGAAATTCCTTGAAGACCCGCTCACTGTTGCTGAACAGCAGCGCCTCGCCGACGCCGATCTGGAAGTTATCGGTTGGCTGGGCAATCAGCGCCGCGAAGCCGCGGGCGGCGGTTTCCATCTGTGCCAACCGCTGCTCGACCTCCGCCGGGGAGCCGCTCAAGGTAGCGGGATCGGCGGCGGCGATCTTCATGGCGGTCGCCAATTGCAGCGGCGTCAGCGGCTTGAGCCGGGCAACGGCAAAGAGCTTGCCGCTGGGCGGGTTGGAGTCGTATCGGCTGCTGCGGGAATACGCCTGACTCATCACGATGCCGCGGATCAAGCGTTTCAGGTCGTAGCCGTGTGCCGCCGTGTCCCGGGCAAGCCATGCCAATAGCTCCGGGTGGCTCGGCTCGTTCTCGGCGTGCATCTGATCCAACGGGCTGACTAGACCGGCCCCGAAGAAGCGGTGCCACATCCGGTTGACGATATTGCGGGTGAAGAACTCGGCGTTCCCGTCCTGCAAGGCCACCTCGACCAGCTTGGCCCGGGCACTGAAGGCCGGGGGCGGCAACGGCTTCTTGGCGGCCTTGGCTTTTTCGATCGCTTCTTTCTCCTTTTTCTGTTCCTCGGCCGTCGGTTCCGTGCCGGTCGGCTCAATTACCGTACCGGTCAGGAACATCATCTTGGCTGTGCGTTCCGGCCCCTTGGTCGGCTTGTACTTGATCGTGCCGTAACCGCGCTCGCCCAGGAACCCGCCATTGTCGAAGGTGCGGGCCACAAACATCTTCATCCCGTAGAAGTGGTCCTGGGTCCACTCGGCGACGTGGGGGTGGTTGTGGCATTGAGCACAACTCACATTCACGCCGAAAAAGGCGATGCTCACATCGGCGGTTAATTTGTCGGCATCGTTGATTCGGCTGCGGAGGAACTCGGCCGCCCCCTTGAGCTTCGGGTCCAGCTCGTTGGGCAGGAGCATTTCGCGGAAGACCTGATTCCAGGGCTTGTTGGCTGCGACCGCGTCGGTCAGGTACTGCCGCAAGGCATCGTTGCGTCGGTTGCCGCCGTCGGGGTTGAACATCACCTCGAACAAGGCCCCCTGGTGCCGGGCAAACCCCGGTGCGGCCAGAAGCCGATCCACGAGCCGGGCCCGCTTGTCCGGATCGGCGGACTTCACATAATCATCGACTTCCGCCGTCGTGGGAATCCGGCCCACCAGATCGAGCGTCAGCCGGCGAATCAGGGTGGCGTCGTCGGCTTGCGCCGCTGGGGCAACCCCGGCCTCGGCGATGGCGGCATCAATAAACTGGTCGATAACCTGGGCCAGCGGTTCCCGCGGGGCCGGGATGTCGGCAGCCGCGCCCACGGTCGGGTGCAAACCCACCAGGAGGCCAACGGTAACGCGCCAAAGGTACCACATAAACACTTGCTCCGGTCGGGGCAGACTACGATTCGGCAGGATCACTTAGCGGGTGGGAGGCGTCGCGGCGGGAGCAACTACCCTATTCTACCACGCATCACGGCCACCGCTAGCACAAAACCGCCCCGCCCAGCAAGTACGTTACGCAGCATAACCGACTTGCCGAGTCGACTTGTTCCCCGAAAAATCACTGTGCAGACTAAATGCGACGGCTGATCGAGCGAACCAAAGTCTGGGAGCCGGTGACCGCTGGGGTCGTCGGTCCCTTCCCCATCTCAGCGAGGTTCATGATGAAGCACGTCCGGAAGCTGGCAGTGGGATTCGTTCTGGCGGTCTCCGCTTTCGCGGTGCGGGCCGACGATGCGGCGGAGGCACGGGCCATCATCGAGAACGCGGTCAAGGCCCACGGTGGGCAAGCCACTCTGGAGAAATTCCCCGCGAACACCGCTCGCTTCAAAGGGACCTTCCACGGCATGGGCGAAGGCATCCCCATGAGCGGCGAGGTCTGCTCCCAGGCGGCCGAGAAGCTGCGCGTCGATGTGGAAGTCATGGTGATGGGGATGAAGATCCGTGTCATCAGCATTTTTGCCGGTGACAAGGGTTGGAACAAGCTGGCCGATCAGGAAGCCGCGGCCATGACCAAGGACGAACTCGAGGAGGGCCGCAAACAAGCTCACACGGCGTGGGTTGCCACACTGATCCCGCTCAAGGACAAGAACTACACTCTGGCGACCCTGGGCGAGATCAAGGTCGACGGCCGGCCGGCCCGGGGTGTGAAGGTGTCCCGCAAGGGGCACCGGGATGTCGATCTGTACTTCGACAAGGAAACCGGACTACTGGTCAAGACCGAAGCGATGGTGAAGCTGGATGGCAGCGACCAGGAAGTGCTGGAAGAGATCGTCCTGAGCGATTACAAGGAAGTCCAGGGGACCCAGCAGGCCATGAAATTCGTCGTTAAGCGGGAAGGCAAACTCTACATGGAAGGGACCGTGAGCGAAATCGTCCTGTCGGAAAAGCTCGATCCGAATCTGTTCGATAAGCCGTGACGGCACACCGGTGGAACGAAACCACCCACGAGCGGGGAGCCGACCCTCCCCGCTCGTGGCGTTGCGGGGGGACCAACACGGCCGGAACAAGCCCCTCTTTGGGCTGTCCGCTATACTGGTTACTAAGTGAGTTCATTGATTGAGGTGAAGCGCATGGCCGGGCACAGTCACGCCAAGAATATCATGCGGCACAAGGCCGTGGTGGATGCCAAGCGCGGCAAGCTATTCAGCAAGCTGAGCCGCTACATCATCATTGCGGCCCGGGCCGGCGGCGGCGATCCGGAAATGAACCTGAAGCTCCGCTACGCCATCGACAAGGCGCGCGCCGTCTCGATGCCCAAGGACAACATCGAGAAAGCGATCAAGCGCGGCACCGGCGAGCTGGAGGGGGCCAGCTACGATGAGGTGATGTACGAAGGCTACGGTCCCGGCGGTGTCGCCGTGCTCGTCGAAGTGATGACCGACAACCGCAACCGCACCAACGGCGAAATCAAGAAAATCTTCGAACGGGCCAATGCCAGTATCGGCGTGCCGGGGTCGGTGGCCTACATGTTCGACCGCAAAGGGTTCTTCGCCATCGAGGCTGCCAAGTATCCCGATGAGGACAAGCTGCTCAACCTGGCCCTGGAAGCCGGTGCTGAAGACCTCAAGCGCGAAGGCGAGTACTTCGAGATCACCTGCGAACCGTCCCATTTCTCCGCGGTCCACGAAGCCCTCAAGAAGGCGAACATCGAGACCGTGGAAGCCGAGGTGAAATACCTGCCCAAGCTGCAAAAGGAAATCGACGTGGAGACCGGCAAGAAGGTGGCGAAGTTCCTCGACACGCTCGATGACCACGACGACGTGCAAAACGTCTACACCGATGCCATCCTGACCGACGAAATGACGGCGGAGTGATCCGTTGTCCAACCATCTGCCACCCCACCCCCGCCGGTATCCCCCATGATGCGACCCGACCGCACCCAGCTTGCCGCGTTCCAGTCCGTTGCCGTTGAGGCGGCCCGGCGGGGCGCTGCCGAACTGGAACGCTGGCGAACCCGATTCTCCGTCAAGGAGAAGGGCCGGGCCGATCTGGTGACCGATGCCGACCATGCTTCGCAGCAAGTGGTGAAGGAAACGCTGCTCGGGGCATTCCCCGACCACCTGTTCCTGGGCGAAGAAGAAGCGGTGGGCAAGCCGATCGAGGAAACGCGACCGGCCGCCACGGCCCCGCCGGTCTGGGTGGTGGACCCACTGGACGGCACGGCGAACTACGTTCACGACATCCCGGCATACTGCGTCTCGATCGGGCTGTGGGCGGGGGGCCAGCCGGTTGTCGGCGTGATCTACGATCCCCGGATGAACGAGTTGTTCCGGGCCGCCACGGGGCTGGGGGCCTTCATGAACGATACGCCCCTGCGTGTCAGTTCCGTGGCCCGGCTCGCCGATGCCATGATCGCAACGGGATTTTCGGCGAATCTGGCCAAGCAGCGGGTCAACTACGCCGCCTGGGGCCAGGTCATGGAGCACGCCCAATCGATCCGCCGCACGGGGTCCACCGCCCTGAATCTCGCCTATGTGGCGGCTGGCCGCTTCGATGGCTACTGGGCCTACGATAACTACGCCTGGGACGTGATGGCCGGTGTCGTGCTCATCGCGGAAGCCGGCGGCCACCTGAGCACCGCCGATGGCCAACCGTTCGACCCGTTCCGCCCCGATATCCTGGCGACCAACGGCCACTTCCACGCCGAGTTGCTGAGCGTGCTCAATGGCAAGTCCTGTACAACGGGTTGATCCGTGACGGGCCGACCCACCCGGGCCGACCTGCTGGCGGCTCGCAACACCACCGTTCCCGACGTGATCGCACCGGGGCTGACGGTGCTGTTCTGCGGCATCAACCCGGGGTTGTATACCGCCGCAATTGGCCACCACTTTGGCCGCCCCGGCAACCGGTTCTGGCCCGTGCTGTTCGCGGCCGGGTTCACCCCGCGCCTGTTTGATCCGGCGGAGGAACACGAGCTGCTCGCGCTGGGGTACGGCATCACCAACGTGGTGGCCCGGGCCACGGCCACAGCGGAGGAACTTTCCCCCGCGGAACTCCGAGCGGGAGGCCGGCGATTACGTACCAAGGTGAAAACGTTCGCCCCCCGGTTTCTGGCGGTACTGGGCGTGGGGGCTTATCGCGTGGCGTTCCGGCAGCCCCAAGCTCGGCTGGGCTTGCAAGACCTGCGGATCGGGGAGACACAGGTCTGGGTGCTGCCCAACCCCAGCGGGTTGAATGCGCACTATCAGGCGGCCGATTTGACCCGGTTGTTCGGAGAATTGCGGGAGGCCGCCGGGAGGTCTTCGGCCGGACGCCCCAGCAGTTGCCGGTAGAACGCTTCGAAACGGCGGCACATGGCCTCGCGGCTGAACTCTGCTTGCGCCCGCTTGCGCGCGGATGCCCCAAAGCCGGCGGCCCGCAGGGGGTTGGCGAGTAACTCACCGATGGCCTCCACCAGAGCGGTCGCATTCCCGGGCGGCACGATCAGCCCGTCCTTACCATGCCGGACTAGCCGGGCATTGGCACCCACGTCGGTGGCAATCACGGCGCGACCCGCTGCCATGTATTCGAGCAACGCATTCGACATGCCCTCGGAATGCGACGGCAGGACCGCGATATCCACCGTGCGTAGGAAACCGGCGACATCGGCCACCGAGCCACGGAGCCGGAATCGCTCGCCCAGCCCAAGCCGGGCATGAAGTCGCTCCAGTTCCGCGCGCTGCTCGCCCTCACCGGCGACTTCAAAGACGAGTTGCGGATAGTGATCCAACGCCACTGTGGCTGCCCGCATGAGGCCATCGATGTTCTTGACGGGGCGCAGGTTGGCCACGCAGCCGACCCGCACGCAGGGCTTCGACGTATCCGGGAACAGAAACCGCTTGTAGCGAGCGGTATCCACGCCGTTCTCCAGCACCACCACTCGATCCGGGCGATGCCCTTCGTGGTTCACCAGGTGGTGCTTGCCGGCCTCGGTGTTGGTGAGCGTAATATCGACGAGGGGCGAAACGACGCGTCCCAAGGTGCGGTGGCGGGGCGTCATCCAGTACCCCAGGTTGTTACGAACGCGAACGATCTTCTGCACCCCACACAGGCGCGCCAGCGGAGCCCCGAAATAGGTCGCGTCCAGAAAGTAGAGCTGCACCACATCCGGGCGATGGTCCCGCCAGAAGGCCCGCAAGCGCCGGGCCGCTCGGGCGGCGGACAGGCTGACGAGTTTCTTCACCCCCAGGCGGAGCACCGGGCAATCCGCCGGTTCCAAGGCCCGGGATAGCTCGTCGTCGCCATCGAGCAAGACCAGCGATGGCTCCACCCGGGAACGATCCAGTTCGCTGATCAACGCCAGCAACTGGGTCTCGGTGCCGGCCCGGTTGAGGCGATCAATCATGAAGCCGACGCGAATCGGGGCAGCCGGCGGCGCGGGAAAGGGCAAGGTGCAGGGGCGATTCGAAGATGCGATCATGATGAACCTCAATCCAGAACGGTGGGCACGGGCCGCACGCGCAGCTGCGCGGTCGAGCACCGGCTCGCCAGCAGGGTTTGGAGCAACTTCACGTACGCCTCGGCCTGTGCAGCGAATGTAAACGCGCTGCGCATCCGTTGCCGACCGGCCCGGCCGAACTGCTCCCGCAAGCGGGCATCGCGGAGCAATTGCCCAACCCGGGCCGCCAGCTGATCCGCGGCCCCGGCGGGGACGAGAAACCCCGTTTGCTCATCGGCGACCACCTCGGGGGTGCCGCCCACGGCCGTAGCCACCACGGGAACACCGGCGGCACTGGCCTCCAGCGCCACGTTGGGCAAACCTTCCGTGAACGACGGCAACACGACCACATCGGCAGCACCGATTAGCCGATCCAGGTCGGTGCGGAAGCCGGGTAGCACGAACCGCTCGGCTAACCCCCGTTCAGCAATCCGGCGTTCCAGCTCAGGCCGCAGCACCCCCTCCCCGAAGAGCACCACGCCGGCCGTGGGGTTCTCTCGGCAGAGCGTCGCGGCCGCCTCGACCAGAACCCCGAAGCCTTTTTCGGGGCTGAGCCGACCGGCCGCCAACACGATCTGGGAGATGGCGGCACTCGGCGGGAAGCACCCCCGCAGCCGAGAACGAGCCGACGCATCGGGGTTTTCAAACGCCGCCAACCGGGCGCTATTCCGGATAATACTGAGCCGCTGGCGGGGTACCCCGCACCAGCGGCGGACCTTCTCCGCCTGCCCGGCCGAGACACAAACAACATGATCGAGGAACCGCAGATGTCGGCGATCGAGCCATTCATAAAGCCGGACCCGCCGGTTCTCCCCGGTCCAGCCTCGCGAGACACCGACGACCGGCACGCCGAGTCGGCGAGCGGCCACGCGGCCCAGCAGATTGGCCTTGTACCCATGCGTCAACAGGACATCGCAACCGGTGCGGCGTAGCACGGTGGCCAGTTCATCCACCGCCGCGAATATGTGTGGGAAATCGCGACTCAACGCCCGTGTGGGAAAACCCAGCCGCGCCGCCTCGTTCAGGAACGCCGCACACCGACCGCCTTCGGGAAAACTGACGAAAACCGTGCGAACCGAGCCAGGCAGCGCCTGGGCTAACCCGAGCATTTGCCGCTCAGGACCGCCCAAGAACGTACTGGAAGTGAGATGAACCAATTGCACGGGAATCCTTTCCCGATCCGAACAAGCGCGATGTACTCCAAACTGTAGGGCGTGAACGGCCGGTTGTCGAGGGGAGTTTCAACCGGAGTTATCCCGCGTTTTGGACGGGCAGTCGCTTGGCTAATCGGGCTCGTACAGATCCGCCTCGTCGGTTCGTCGCCGGGGCCGGACGCCATAGGTCCGGGTCACGCTCAGGGTTGCCGCGGCCCCGAGGAAAACGATGCCCGTCGTGGCCAGCAACCGCCAGCGGGTGTCGTTGTCGCCCGGCATCCAGATCATAGTCAAGGCCGTAACCACCCCGAGGACAATACACACGATGCAAATCGTAAAGCAGACCTTGTTGAGTACGCGAAGGTCCATCACGAGCCTCCTCGGGGAAAGCAGTTACACCCCATGCTAACGGCACCAGAAGAGTTCACACAAGGAGGCACGGAGCAGTTATCTCAAGTAACGTACTTGTCAGATGACCCGTTTCCTGGCGTCGACAGGTGGTATAATTGAGTACATTGCATGCTGGCCTTCCACCCACAAGGAGTTCTCCCGATGCGTGGCGCGATACTTACCAGCCTGATCGCGGCAGGGGTTGCCCTGTCGTCGGTGCCGACCGCCGCGGCCCCCCCGCTGAGCGACGACGACGCCGTACAGCTCCGCATGGTCATCCGCCCCCGCGTCGGGGAGGATCCGTTCGATACCATCCCCTGGGAAACCAACCTGTGGGAGGCCCGGGTGAAGGCCGCCGCCGCCGGGAAACCCATCCTGCTCTGGGAGATGGACGGGCACCCGCTGGGCTGTGGGTGAAACAATGTTGTGGTGGGCCGTGTGTCCGCCTTCGCCGATCCCGAGATCATCAAGATGGCCCAGAACGACTTTATCCCCGTGGCCGCCGACGATTGGTACCAACGTCGTCGGCAAGACAAGGAAGGCGAGTTCTTTCGCCGAGTGGCCACGGCCTTGGGGAAATCCGGGGCCGGCGGGGCCAGCCGCCAGGGCATCTACTGCTTCACGGCCGACGGTACCCCGCTTGCCTACAAGAACGCCGGCCAGGATGCCGACGTGATGAAGCAAGTTCTTCGGGGGGCCTTGGGCAAATTCGATCAGCTGCCCGCCGCCCAGCGGAAACCCGGGGCCATCCGCATCGAGGAGCACGGCCCGGTCGATCCGATGTATAGCCGCACCCCGCCGGCCAATGGCGTGATCCTCAAGGTGTACACCCGCATTCTTGAGCACAAGAACGGGGCTTACTGCACGGGGACGTGTACCAAGACGGGGGGCGACAAGGCTGCCCGCGATCACGTGTGGTTCACCGCCGCCGACGTGCAAGCGCTGGCACCGGCCCAGATGGAACGGGGCCACCACTATCCGGTTCCGCCTCCGCTCGTGGAGCGACTGGCCCGGTACCACCTCGTGGACAATACCCGGGGCGAACCCGTGTTCTGGACCCGGGACCAATTGCGCTCCAGCCGCATGACCCTGACCGTCGTCGCCGTCACCGATACAGCCATCGACCTGCGCCTGGACGGCGAGGTGCTGCTGGCCACCGATGCGGATTTCGACCGGGCCGAGCGGGGCTACGCAGCCCGGCTGTTGGGCCAGTTACGCTATCGCCCGGCCAAAAAGACCTTCGATCGCTTTGACCTCACAGTTGTGGGCTCACATTGGGGCGAAACCCCACAGACCATCGGGGCACGGCCCGGCAAGTCGCTCCTGGGTGTGAGCTTTGAACTGGCGGGTGATCGCCCGGGCGACCGGGTGCCACCCCAAGGCATTCGCGACCGGGAGGAGTACTTCGGCCGGCCGTGATGCACGGCCCGGCAGACCCGGCCAGCCACGGCGTGGGCCGGGCCACGTATACCTGCGGTTGTTGGAATGAGTTTCTGGTCGGTTCAAGCGGGTGATGATCATGCTTGTGGAAGTGACATGCCCCAGTTGCTCGGCCCGGTTCAAAGCCCCGGTCAGCATGGCCGGCAAAAAGGCCCGCTGCGCCCGCTGCCGCACCGTGTTTCGGCTGCCAATCACCACTTCTGCGGCAAGCCCTCTCCCCACGCCACACGATGGCGAGCCACCACGGGAACGGCCGCGATACATCCGGCCCGGGGAGTCGCGATCCAACCGGCTGTTGGTCGTCGCCCTGATGCTGGGGCTGGTGGCCCTGGGCAGTGCCGTCGCCGCCGTCATCGTGATGACGCGAACGCGCTCGGCACCGCCGCCGACCCCGATCGCCAAGGCCGAGCCGACCCAGCCCGCCGCCCCGCCCACGCCGGACCCGCCCGCCGGGCAACCCCCGGCTCCAGCACAACCGCCAAAACCCCCGACGAACCCCAAGCCCCCGACCCAGGAGCCGCCGCCCCGCGTCGGTCCACCTAGCGATCCCGGACCACCCCCCGGTTCCACCTGGGTGACGGTGCCCGCCACGGCCCGCTCGTTCCAGTTTCGCCCCGCCGCAGCGCAACCCGAGTTGATCCAGCCAGCCGGCCAGATGGTCGTCTCGGTCGAAGCACCTTTCGACACGGTCAAACGCATCTTCCCGACGCCCAGCCGAGCCACCCACGACACCGTTGTTGTCTGGCAATCCCAACCCGGTGTGGGCGGTCGGGGCGAGCGGCTCACCGTAGATACTTACAGCGGAACGATCGGGGTCCGCACGGGGCGCTTCGAGTACGCCGGCGACGGACAGGACACCAAGTGCGATGTCTCGGCCGATGGCAAGCTGTTCGCCGCCGTGTGCTCGGATGGGAAACTGACGGTCTGGAATCTGATCGAGAGCACAACGGTGCTGGAAGGGTTCGACCCCTACGCCGATCGACCGGAGCACAAGAAAGCTGGGCTGGCGGCCGTGTTCTTTGCGGCTAAGCCCAACCACCTGGTCACGGTATCCACGGCGGGCGCGGTTCATCTCCACGACCTCACGACGCGGCAACGGCTGAGCGAGTTCCTCCCTCCCCGGGCCACTGCCGGTCGCGTGCGATTGGGCACCAGTGTTGCCGTCACGGAAAATCGCACTTCAGTGGCTGTGATCGTCGCGGGGGTCGTTCACCAGATTACCACCACAAACCCGCTCACGAGCGTCCGGCAAGTGGACCTGGGCGGCGACGTAAGCCGCTCGCTGGGCGTGGCCGTGTTGGGCACACCGGGCCGGATCGCCTTCGCCTTTGAAACCGGTGGAACCCCGAAGCAGCAAGCCCTGATGGTGAGCCTGCCCAACGAGAAGCCGACGTTCTTCCTGTGGCCGGCGGCCGCCGGGGAGCCCACGGGGGTGGCGTGGAGTGGAGCCAACTTCGCCATCGTGGCCACCACTCGCGGGGCCGTCTGGATCGAGGCCGCCGATAAGCAATTCACCCCCCTGGCTCTGGCCGAGGTAGCCGGCGGTCGGGGCTTGCATGCGGCCACCGAAAGCGCACATTGGTATCTGGTACCGCAGCCCAAGGATGCGAACCGTTCGCTACTCGTGGAGTTGATGCTGCCCCCCGAGGGATTGCTGGAGTTCCGCGCCGCTGCTGAGGCCCGGCAACCGCTGGAAACCGTCCGCCTCGATGACAAGGGTTTGTCAAAATAGACCGGTTCCGTTCGTACTGAAATGATTGACCCAGGAGACCAAAATGTTCCGAATTGCGCTGCTAGCCCTGGCTTGTCTGGTAGGAAACCGGGCGGTTCAGGCCGACGAAGCCAAGGGGGAGAAGATGGCCTATGCCACCTACCCGGACTATTTCGAAAAGAACACGTCCGGGTTGAAGGGCGAACAGTCGTTCATCGGCTTCACCACACCAGCCGCGTTCGAGAAGGTATTTGCCTTGCGGCCACCGCTGATGGGTGGCCAAAAGCCGGTGCCGGTGCCGGCGGCTGCTTTCGAGAAGCAGTTGGTCTTCGCCGTCATCACCCGGGGGCCGGCGATAACCCGGTACACCGTCGAGAAGGTGACGCGGGACGCGGATACTATTTACGTGCAATACACGGCCGAAATGGACAAACCCGGCACCGCCACATTCGCCAGCCCGCTGATACTCAGTACCGAAAAGGGCAAGGCCACGAAGGTGGTGTTCATTCAGAATGGCAAGACGGTTGGTACCACGGAGGTGAAGTGACACCGATCGCTTGTGAGAGGGCAGTGGGAAGCAGCCTACGGCTCAGCCGTTCGCTTCATCCGTTCCCACAGCAAAAGCGCCGTGATCGTTTTGGCGTCCTTGATGGTACCGGCCAGACACATGCGGATGGCCTCTTCCAGCCTCAGGGTAACGGCGTGCAGTTGTTCATCCGGCTCGGGTCGGGCTGCCCCCGGTGTCAGGTCCTCGGCGAAGAACACATGCAGCTTCTCATCGAGGACCCCCGGCGAGGCGAAGAGATAGCCCCAGCTTCGCCACTTCGCGGCCGTGTACCCGGTTTCTTCCGCCAGTTCGCGCTGGGCGCAGTGCAGCAGCGGCTCGCCCGGTTCGACCGTACCCGCTGGTACTTCCCAAAGCGTCTCACCAATGACGAAGCGGTGATTTCGCAACAGCACAACATGGTCGGCATCCAGAATCGGCAGGATGACGACGGCTCCGGGATGTAAAACGACATCGCGGCGAATCGTGGTGCCGTCGGCGGCCGTGGAGCTATCCACCGCAACGGTGATCTTGCGGCCAACATGAACGATCTCACGGGGCATGACGCACCTCCAACGCCGACGGATCGCAACCGTGGTCGTGCCGCCGGGCAATTGCGAGAGTCCGCCTGTGAGGTTAGGATGAACCGCGACGGTTGACAATCCGTCTGTATCTCTGCGGAGTAGTGTGTTCGATGCGCGATCCGATGAGCTGGGCCCTTCAGGTCTTCCGGGCTTACGGTATTCCTGTAAAGGTCCACATCTTTTTCATCGTCATCACGTTGGGTTTGTTCCTGCGGCAAGTGTTGTCGAAGGACAATCCCGTCTGGTGGGTCGATGTGCTGGCCTTCACGGTGCTTTTGCCGTTTGTCATCGTCCTGCTGCACGAGTTCGGCCACTGCTTCGGAGCCCGCTTTGTCGGCGGTGAGGCCAAGGAAATCCTGATGTGGCCCCTGGGCGGTTTGGCCTATGTGGATGTGCCCCACACGCCTCGGGCCAACTTCATCGCTACGGCGGCTGGCCCGGCGGTCAACGTCGGCATCTGCCTGGTATGTACCGTGGTGTTGGCTGTGGCCGGCTTCTTGCCCAACGCTAACCCGCTCTCGAACCCCTATGTCAGCGAAATCAAGAACTTTCAGGATGGCCGGGTTTACACCAGCCAATATGGCTTGAAGGTCTACAAGCCCGGTTCGGCGGAAGCTGTACCGCAGCAGGCGCTGCTTGATACCAGCATCAAGAGTTCGGAAACCGGCCTGCGCGAACGGGTCACCTGGCGGCCTGAAACTGCCGATCAACTGGCCGGCATCATGGGTGGCGAGCGCGCCGTAGCCCCGGTCTGGGTGATCTGGGTGCAGTGGACCTTCTGGCTCAGTTGGTTGCTGTTTCTGTTTAACTTGATCCCGGCTTACCCCCTCGATGGTGGCCGCCTGCTCCAGGAATTCATCTGGGCGAGGACCGATTACCGCCGGGGGGTTGTCGTGGCCTCCTACAGCGGCTTTGGAGTCGCAATCCTGTTCCTGATCATCTCCATTGCCGCCAACGAAGCGCTCTTCATGGGGCTGGCCTTGTTCATGCTTTACATGTCGTCGATGGCGTTGCACCAACTCGAAACGGAGGACGGGCCATTCGGGTACGACTTCTCGGCCGGTTATACCAGCCTGGAGAAGGACGACGAGCCCCCCCCGCGGCCCAAGAAAGTGGGGTGGTTCACCCGCTGGCGGCAAGCCCGGCGCGCTCGCCAGCTCCAACGCGAAGCGGAAGAACGTGCCCGCGATGAGCAACGTATGGATCAAATTCTGGAGAAGATCGCACGAACCGGGAAGGAATCGCTGACCGACGAGGAGCGGCGGTTTCTCGAACGCTACGCCGCCCGCCGACGGAACATGTCGTAGAACATCACTTGTGCCGCTGATGGCTTTGCGCGACGGCGGGAGGCTCCAAGCGGCAGACGGCTAATGGTTGGAGATTCCTTGTGCCCCCCTTGATTACTCCACGGACCCTATCGGGCTTCCGCGACTATCTGCCCGATGTGATGCTGGCTCGGGAACGGGTGCTGCACATCGCTCGGACCGTGTACCGGTCTTACGGCTTCACCCCCATCGACACCCCGGCCTGCGAAGCACTCGACGTGCTACTGGGCAAGGGCGGTGACGAATCGGATAAACTCGTCTACCGGGTCCTCAGTGCCCGCGGCGACAAAGCCGAGATGGGGCTGCGGTTCGATCTGACGGTCCCGTTCGCTCGCTTCGCGGCGCAACACATCAACCAGCTCGGCACACCCTTCAAACGCTACGCTATGGGGCCGGTCTGGCGCGGCGAACGGCCCGGTCATGGCCGCTACCGTGAGTTCTGGCAGTGCGATTTCGACACCATCGGCACCACCGCCAACGCCGCCGATATCGAAACTGTTCTGGTCATCAACGACCTCTTCACCGCCATCGGCTTCGACCAGTTTGAGGTGCGGATCAACAACCGGCTGTTGCTCAACGGCTTACTCGAACACAAGGGCCTTGCCGACAAGGCCGTACCGCTACTCCGTTCGCTGGACAAGCTGCCCAAGATCGGCCGCGACAAGGTCGCCGAGGAAATGGTGAAGGAAGCGGCGGTCACTCCCGGCGAGGCCGACACGGTGCTGACCCTTGCTCAAACCACCGGTAGCAACCCCGAGATCCTGGAGCAGGTGACACGCTTCTTCGCCACCACACCAAACGAAAAAGCCGCCGAGGGCATCCGTCGGTTGCGGGAGTTGTTGGCGGTGGCGAAGGCGGCCGGCGTATCCGAGGGCCGCATCCGGATCGACCTGAGCATCGCCCGAGGGTTGGACTACTACACCGGCACCATCTACGAGACATTCCTGACCGGCACATACACTGACGGCAACGAGACGAAGCCGCTCGAAGGCTTCGGCAGCGTGTGCAGCGGTGGCCGCTACGACAACCTGGCCGGCCTCTTCACCAAACAGACGCTGCCGGGGGTTGGAGCCTCACTGGGGCTGGACCGGCTCATTGCCGCGATGGAGGCCATGCAGCACCCGCTACTCACGGGTCAGACCACACCCGCTGAGGTGCTGGTGGTAAACTTCGACGAAACCCGGTTAGGCGATTACCAGCGAATCGCCCGGGACCTGCGGGCCGCCGGTTGGAACGTCGAGGTTTTCCCCGATGCTCGCAAGATCGGTCAGCAACTGGGCTACGCCGAGAAGCGGGGCTTCAAGCTGGCTGTGATTGCTGGCCCCGCCGAGTTCGAGCACGGCGTGTGGAAGATCAAGGACCTGGCCCGACGTGAAGAAACGACGGTGCCCGAAGCGGAACTGCTGGCACGGGTGAAATCCCTGCTGTAGCCGCGACTCAACAGGATGTGTGCCGCTATGAACCGCGACAACCATTACGAGGCGGCATTTGAAGCGTTTCTGCGCGACCAGGGCGTGACCGTGGTCGCGGTGGACGAGGCTCGCCGCAGCTACCTCGATGAGGACGCAGTCAAGTCGCCGGACTTTCTCGTGGTTGGTCCCACCGACGCCCGACTCGTGGTGGACGTCAAAGGTCGCCGATTCCCTGGCGGTTCCGAGACCAGCCCACGCAAGGTCTGGCAAAACTGGTCCACCCGCGACGACATCGACGGGCTGGATCGCTGGGCCAAGCGGTTTGGCTACGGGTTCCGCGGTGTACTCGCCTTCGTGTACCACATTTTGCCCTGGGTGGAGTTGCCACCCGCAACCCCGGATCGTTACGAGTTCCGTGACCGGGTTTATCTCCTGCGGGGTGTTCTGGTCAGCGACTACCGGCTGGCGATGCGAACCCGCAGCCCACGATGGGGCACCGTGCATCTGCCCACCACCGCGTTTCGTCGCCTAGTGAAGCCGTTCTCGGTGTTCTTGACCAATAGCCGGCCCGAGCCGGCGGGGAATCAGACGGTTCCCATCAGTCAATCGGTTTTTAACGAGTGACCATGAAACCACTTCGTATCGGTATCGTTGCCGAGGCCACGGGGTTGCCGCTGCGGCAGGCCATCGCCCAGGCGGCTCAAATGGCTGCCGAAGGATTGCAAGTGGATGCCGTTGGCGATCTGGCCCCGGATGCCCTGGGCACAACCGGCCGACGCGACTTCCGCACCGTTTTGCGATCCTTCAACCAGGAACTGGCGGCGCTCCAGGTGCCATTGCGTCGCGGGCTGGACGCTGCCGAGAACCTGCAACAGCGGCTCGACCATGTGCGAAAGGTCATGCAACTGGCCTTCGATTTGGGTTGCCGCCGCGTCGTCGTACCCTGCCCCAAAATTCCCGACGACCCCACCACACCCCGGGCTCAGACCCTCCGCGAGGCTCTGCAAGTCCTGGGTAGCCATGGCGATCGCATCGGAACGGTGCTGGCGCTCGAGATCGGCTTCGACCCAGCCGACAAGGTGAAAGACTACCTCGCGGGTTTCGATACCGGCAGTGTGAAGATTACCTATGACCCGGCGAATCTGCTCGTCCACGGCCACGACCCGATAGCTAACCTCACGCCGCTCAAGGGTCTGCTGGCCCATGTCCACGCTCGGGATGCCCGTTCGGCCAGTCTGAGCCGGGGCTTGCAAGAAGTACCGGTCGGTGCTGGCGACGTGGACTGGATGGCCTTCACCGCCACTTTGCAAGTGCTGGCTTTCGATGGCTTCCTGGTCGTGGACCGCGAACAAGGCGAAACCAGGCTCGCCGATGTGACGGCCGGCGTGAAATTCCTCCGCCGTTTCGCTGCCCCAGTGGGGTAAGCCGGTGCCGTTAAAGAGCCTGCACCACCTCCAAGAAGGCGCGGAGAGAGCCGGGGCGATACCGGTGCTTGTGCCAGACCGCGCACAGCGTTCGCGTCGGCACCGGTTTACCCAGCGGGCGGTACACGCAAGCCTTCGCCGTATCGGCTGTGGCCGCCATTTCCGGAACCACCGAGACACCCTGGCCCGCAGCCACCATCGCCAGTAAAGTCACAATCTGCTCTCCTCGGCAGACGACCCGCGGCTCCAACCCACCTCGATGGCACAAGCTGAGCACCTGATCACCGAAGCAATGGACATCGTCCAGCAGGATAAACGGCTCGTCCACCACATCGCCGAGCTTGACCTCGGTTTTGGCCACCAGCCGATGCTTGGGCGGTAACGCCATCACCAGCGGTTCACTGAACAGTTTTTCAACATGCAATCGTTCATCCCGGATCGGCAGAGCCATTAGAGCCAGATCCAGTTCGCCAGCCAGGATATCGGCTAGCAAGCGTTCGGTGAGATCTTCCTTGAGTTGCAGTTGCACCGTCGGATGCTGTTTGCGGAAGCGGCTGATGACCCGGGGCAACAGAAAGGGGGCAACGGTCGGGATCGCTCCGATGCGCAATCGACCACCCTCTCCCGAATCCCGCACCGCCCGCTCCGCTTCGCTCACCGCCGCCAGAATTGCCTGAGCATGGCTCAGCAAAACTTGCCCTGCATCTGTCAGCACCACCTTACGACCGAGCCGATCAAATAGCCGTTGCCCGATACCATGCTTCGCGCTTTCCAAGCGGATGATTTGCTCACTGAGCGTAGGCTGAGTCACACCCTCCCGTTCGGCGGCGCGGGTGAAACTTCCCGTTTCCGCCACCGCAACGAAATAACGCAACTGATGTAGTTCCATACAAAAACCCGATCCTAATCAACCCATAAATCGTTATTACCAATTTTATGTCAAATCCATCGCCTTGATCAGTGGGCACGGTTGGCGGCAGTGGATGGGAAATTCGGTAGGTGACCACCCGCTCGAGGCTGTGGCGGTTCAGCCCCGAACTGCACCACGATCGATCACAAGGCGGGAAATCAACTCGGTTGTGCCCAATTGACCGAATCGATCGGCCAAGTCCTGGCTCATCATACGTGACAGGATCGTTCGTCAATTGAAACACATCTGTCACTTCAAACTGGCAAAATCTGCGGTGCCGAGCACAGACCGACAAACGGCCTCCTTAATCATCGCACCGACAACAAAACCAACAAAACCAACCAGGAGCACTCCGAAAACTGCTCCACCGATTGCCGCCCAAATGCCCCAACTTGTAGCAACCAAAAACCCGGCGACACCGCCCACGACAGCCCCAATTGCAATCGTGAGGTAGACAAAAAGTTCATCCGCCAACCATCGGTTGAGACCTGTAAATTGAGCCGCGTATCGAGAATACCAGTCCGTCAAGCTTTCACCCGAGTCGGCCCATTCAAATTCTTCAATGGGAAATTCGTCATCACATGACACACAGTAAGTCTGTTTCGGATGATAGAAAATATGCGCCACATAAATCAGGTCCATGCCATCCACCGTCGTCTCGTCCCCACACTCCCGATGTCGATAAGTCCGTGATTGGTTCGTTTCCTGATTGCTTGGCATGACGGCTGCGCTCCTGGTCTGTCATTGACGAACCAACTAACTGGCCGGTCTGGCAGCAATTATCAACTCGAACGGCAGTCGGCGACCATCTGCTCGTTGCACGATACTTTCGCTTCACCGAGTCGGCATGGACCCGGCATGGCCGACCAATTGTCGGCTCTTACTACCTATTATGGATGGACGAAGTGAAAATGCAAAGACATTCTCAAGAAGACGTTACTTAACGTAACAAATCGCATTACGAATCAAACACCACTCGGGCCACTCCAGCTCGGTGTGACAGTGGTAATACCTCACAGCGTTGGAAGGCCTGGTGTCCGCCTATTGGCGGCCGCATGCGGTTCAGCGCCGACTCTTGGGCACCGATCGGTCGTGCCCGGGTTTGGCCATCGGGGAAACGATTGCGGGCGGGTGATCAGCTCAATTCCTCGATACTGTAAATGAGACGATCAATGATGGCCTCATCGGTCTGGGGGTTGAAGAACACAGCCTTCCAGGCGGGGAGATCCATCCCGTGGGGGCGGTAGCCGATGTTGGTGGTGAAGCTCAAACGGGCATCACGGGCGGGGTCCATCGCCTCGTTACGCTTGTGGTAAAGTCGGCGGATCTCGGCAAAGTAGCGTTGGCACTCATCGGGCTGCATGACCCCCTGCTCCAGACGCTTGAACAGCTCCTTGGCGTTGCGACCTTTGGGTAACACCCACCACAGGACGCTTGGCCCCGCAGTATCGAAGTTGAGCACCTTGCAGTAATCCAGTTCCTCGATCCGTTGCTTGAGCCGGTGGGCCAACTCGAGCGCCCGGGCGGTCAGCATTTGCCAGCCCGTCAGTCCGATGCCATTCAGCGATGCCATGACGGCATAAGGTCCGATGCCGGGCCGGGAGCATTCGAGGGTAAAAAGGGCCGGGTCGCGGCGGGTATCGGCTTCCGAGAAGTATGGTGTTTCGGCCACGCTTCGAGCGAGATACCGAAGATCGTGTTTGCGATTCACGATAAACGCCGAGCTGGGGTAGTGTGCCCGGCCCATCTTGTGGAAGTCGATGGTCACGCTGTCGGCGTATTGCAGCTGGCGGGTGGAGTGCTGGACCTTGCGGACCACGGGCAGCAACTCGGCCGAAAGTTGCAGCGGGTTGTGGTTCGTGTCGTATTCAGTCAGGAAGCACAACGCCCATCCCACGGCCGCATCGACATGCAACTGCGGAACCGGGGCACTGTAGCGGGCCGCGATTTCGTCAACGAGCGAGCGGATGCCGGCAATGTCGTCGATTCCCCCGCCATCGGTTGTCCCAAACGTCGCGACTACAAAGGCGACCTTGACCCCGGCTTGATAGAGTTCCTCGAGCTTAGCCGCCAGCAGATCGAGACGAATCGCCAGCGTGTGGTCCGTAGGCACGGCGTGCAGATTTTCCGTCCCCAGCCCCAGCCAGCCTGCCAGGGTTTGATTGGAGTAGTGAGCGGCCTCGGAAACGATTCCCGCAACCCGTTCGCTGCCGATCCCCCGCCGCATGGCCATCGGGACCACCTTTTCGATACCGATCTTAGCGCCGTAGAGGTTGGAGATCGTCCCGCCGATGGTGAACACACCCCACGGAGCCTCGGTATGGTAGAACACGAGGTTGGCCAGTGCTGTGATCGCCTTCACTTCCAGTTCGTTCGAACGGAGGCTGTACGTGTCAGTGCAGAGGTTCGGATTTTTCAGCAAGCAAGCCAACGCGCCAACTAGAGAAGCGTAGTTCGCCGGCCCCTTGACATTCTCCAGGTGCAAGGGGCTTTCCCACCCATCCGTTCCCCAGAAGTAGGGAAACACCGCGTCGCGCGCATCCCGCAGATTGCCGGGCAGAACGTGGATCTCCGGATTAGCCTGGGCGGTCTCGTAGTTTTGCGACATCACCGGACCAGGGGGCAGAGCCGACTGGGCCGCCGCTGCCGCCAGCAACTCCTCAAAGATCGCAGTGATCGCTTTTGGATCGCATGCAAAAAACGTATTGACGAATTCCTCATACTGTGAACGATTCATACGCTTGTTTTTCCAGTAGCCATTAATCATCTCGACTCAACGCGGACTGAATAACGAACTGGGTTCTCTCGTCACGTCTGGCCCAATTAGATTGGATGGCCAACGACGGCTACGCCATTGCCGTGATCCGCCGCAAGCTCCGCTCCATTCAGCCTGTACAGCGCCACCAGGCGGACGAATTGATCTGCCGGAGCCAGGAGCCCCACGACTGCTGAGCGACCACGTCGGAGAACCAATCACTCCCCTGTCGTCGGTTTTCGTACCGGCTGCGGTATCTCGCGGTTCTTGAGGCAACGGGCGATCTGCTCGGCCGTCGGTACCCCATCCTCCGTATCGCGATAGATACGGCAGCTGAGGCGGGGACCGGCAGCGGGCACGGCACCAAACAGATCCTGCCCCCCGACAAGTAGGGTAGGCGAGCCGTAACGAAGTCGATCATCCGCCGGATCGAGCTGACTTAAGTCCACCTCGCGAACTTGCCACTTGGCAAGGTCATCCGTCAACGCCTCCCGGAGCCGATGCCGCAGCTTCTGGGTGTGCGGGCAGCCGTCAAAGTACAGCAGCTCAACGATCGGCCGCTCGGGGGAAAGTGGAGTCGCTTCAGATGATGTCATGCGGGAACCTCCCGACGAACAGCCGCACAGCAAGAACCAGGCAAATCCGACAATCCAATTCAGTCGCATCACCGTGTTCCTCGTGTTCACTGTTATCACCACACCACATGCCGGACTCGCTCACGGTAGCAATCCAAGGCGTTGCGAGTACCAGTCCCTGTTGATGCACCGATTAGGCACGCGCTCCCGCCCGGTTCGGTCCAGCAGCCAGGCCAAATAGCCACGGAGCAATCGCCGTTAACGCGACCAGAGCATAATACACCGAACCGGATACGGGATCCCGTTGGGTGAACACCTCGGCCACCGACCGATCGCGAAGGCCCACTCCAACCCCCACATCGGCCGCAAGCACCAGGCCAGCCGTCAGCAGACCGACACGGAACCGGAATGTGGGACTATCAGAGTAACAGAGCCGACGGCCCACCCATCGCCCAGCCACGACGATGGCCAATAGCATGAAAGGAGCTTCAACCAGTTCCGCCGCACGCGAACCCAGCCAAGGTTCGAGCCAGAGAATGCGAACGGGGCCAAGGGCGAACCCGACTCCAAATACGACGGTGAAGTAGATGATGGCCATCGTCCCCCATCGTCTGAGCGTCATATCCGAATTCCCCTCGCATGCAACACACCAGTTCCGCCACAGCAGGCGGATGAATGACGAATCCGAGGAACCCTCCGTGTCCCACCTTGTGCCGGAGCGACTCGTTGGGCCCACTCGAGCCGCTGGGGTCACTTTCTGCTCCGGACGGTCCGCAGGGCCACGCTGGCCCACTGTTGGCATTCCCATCACTACGGCCCGAGTTTTGGGCTTTCTGTGGTTTTCCGAAGTCGCCAGACCTGAACACCGGGCGAGCCCTCCGACCAGGGGCGGGCAACGAAGTCGGATGGCCGGGGCGGGGGCACGGCGGCGAAAAGATGGCAACGTCAAGCTTGGCGAGCACCAGCTGATCCCCATCGAATTTGTACAGCCACTCCCGCGAGGGGGCTGGCTCCTTCTTCACCCCGGGGCCGCGGTCGCTGTAGGGCAGGCCGTCCTTGCCCAGGTAAGTCACAACCATGACCTTCGGCGTCACCGTCTCCTGGAGTTGGTAGGATAGGAGTTCGCCGAGCGGACCGTTGACGAATCCAATGCCCATTCGGTTCCCCTGAATGTGGATGCGAAGGTTCTCGACCTCTTTGGGAGGCACCGGCTGTCGCGGGTTACCAGTGTCGAGCGAGTCACAGGCCCACACACCTTGAAGCCGGTCGAAATCCCCAGCGGCTCGGACCTCCCCATTACCACCCTGAGGTGGTTCTGCCGTGTCCCTCGCTTTCCGGGAGCAGGAAGCCATCGCAAATAGTGTCATCGCGACACAAACGAGACCGAGTCGCCCAGCCCCTGGTAGCTTTCGCATAGCGTCCGCCCTCTGCCGCCGAACGGCCTTCGGCTCCGACGGGAGACCCCTCCGAGGGTCAGACAGCGGCTTGAGATCAAACTTCGCCATCCGCCTTCGCCCTCCGTCGCCGAACGACCAGCTCACCTGCCCGGCCGGGAACGCCGCATGCCGACCAAACCAACGGACGCGCCTTGGAGAAACCCAACAGTCGGACTGGTCAGGCATCGCACTGGGTTCGGCAATCAGGCGATGCAGGGGCCACTCCCCCCGAACTTCGCCCCATTCGGGCCAAACCGCAACCTGCGGAAGCACTTCTACCGGTGCTGACTCGGCTCGGCACCACGGCAACCGCAGTACCCAACCAATCCCAATTCCGTAGCAGCAACTGGGTGTTGGCAGCCGGGTGTACTACCGGTATCACCCATTCACCGCTGCCCACACCTCTACTCTGACTGATCAATTCGATTTTGCAAGAACATTCTCACGAAGACGTTACTTAACGTAACTTATCGCGTTACGAATGATAACGCCGAAACTCCCCGACGAACTCCGCAGCGGCGCGGCACCGCTGCGCCTGCAGTTCTTGCACTGAATCCGGCCTGATGGTCGATAGCAGCGTTGGTTTGAATGGGCATTGTGGAACGGAGGCTAGTAGGCGTCCCACGGTAACATACCGACGGAGACCCACACGCCGTCTGGTCGCCGCCGATATAGGAAGAAGTCGACGACCTGGCCTTCTTCGATGCCTTGAGCGTCGAGCAGCGGGTCCAACTCCCGCCAGATCTCGCGATAGGTGAGTTCCGCCTCGCGCTCGGTCTCCAGGTACACATCCACGAGGCAATTCCCCGTGCGCCCCGCGAAAGTGGCAACAATTCGCATCATCGCCTCCGGTGAACTCGCTTTCCCTCACCGAACGACTCCGACCCCAGCCGCAGTCGCCCGCTGAGTCACGAACTCCGAAAACCAATGACGCCTCGCCATCAGCTGCCGCACCGGGTTGGGCATGACCACTGCATCTCAGACGACGGCCCACAGCCAAATCAGCGTGCTGTCCGCCACGACTCCCATGGCAGCCCACCGCCACGACGACCGCAACGCAACCGCGGCGACCAGCGCGACCGGAACGATCGCAATCGTCGCCACGAGCAGCAGCAGCAAGGTCAGCCCCCAGCCCAGAATGAACCCGACCACGAGCGCAACGACGCAGCTCAGCAACTGCCCGTTGGCTCGGCCCGCGGTCGCGTTTGGCTTGTCCATACCCGACTTGCTCCGCAGCCAAACGACCCCGCCCAGCCGCGGCCGGGACCGAGCGAGCTATGAACTCCCAGAAACCGATCAGGCCCCACCGTCAGCTGCTGCACCGGGGTCGGCCTTACCACTCCTCGGGCCGGCACCGCCACGCCGACTCCAGGGACGCCGCCACCCACGTCAGCATACACGCCCCGGCGGCGGCGAGCAGGCCGGACGAGCCAACCATGACCCCGATGCCGAGGGTCATGCCGGCGGCCAGGACCGGCAGACACCCGTTGGCCAGATTCAGGTTCGGGGCGGCCCCGCACCACCCGAGGTAGACCAGCGGCAGGCCCACCAACGCGACCCAATCCGAGCGTCCGACGGCAAACGCCACTAATCCAGCCGCAACCACCAACGGGGCTCTCAGCTCACGGCGGTTGAACACGTAGACGATCACGGACGCATCCCCGGGCTTCCGCTTGGTTCAACGACGCCGCTCAGCAGCCAGACGGACCTGCTGAAGACGGCCAGGAAAAACAGAACTCACCCACCCGGATTGCTGCCGCGCCAGATTCGGCCCAACCATGATCCTACTCGATAGACTAACCACTGTCAATTTGATCGATCTAAGCATGCTACGATTTGACAAGTAACCTTTCCACACCGCTAACACCCCGCTGTCACCACGCCGACCAGACCCGCCGTCCGACCACTGTCAAGCACCCTTCCCCCGGCAACGACCTAGCCCGGCCGCGACGAAAGGCCGTGCGCTGCAACCGATTGTTAGGTGTCACGTGCAGCCTGAATCCGTGACCTCCGCCATGCCACGATAAGGACACTCGCTGCGAGGACGTTGCCCACGAGCATGAAAGGGAACATCTCAGGAACCAGTCCTAGGAACTCACCCGTGAAGTTCATCATCCCGTGAAACAGGAGCGCTCCCAAAATGCTTCGGTTCGTGCTGTTATAGATCCAGACAATCAGCAGGGTCTGCAGGACGATGGAGGGCAACCACCACCACAGCTCCGGGTTAAAGGTCGTACCAAAAGAGAAGGATGACGGCCAACCATCGAAGAGTGATACGGCGGACGTCGACGAGCCGCCACCCCAGTTCGCGGAGGCGATGTCTGCCTCCCTCGAGTCCCGCCAACGTTATACCTGCAAGGAGAGGACTTGCTCCGCCGATGAGGAAGAAGAGTAGATTGGGGAAGGACCAAACCGATACGGCAGAAGCGAATATGGGACTCCAGAACAGGTACGCCCACCCAAGATAGATCAGAGGGAATCCCCAGGGTCCCAGCCAACGGCCAAGCGCCTTCAACCGAGCGTACGCGTTGCTCAAGCATGCCTCTCCAAGAGGAACCGCGGTGGTACGTGAGAAGCCTCGTTGGTGCACCTAACGCACCGGTTCAGCAGCGGCGGGGCACCGGAGAGCATGAAGTTCAGAAACCTATCGTGCCGCCCCGTCGGCTGCAGCGCCGGGTTCGGGGTTGGCCTTCGAATCAAGCGCAGTCACCGAACCGCCCAGCATGATAGAACTCGATCATTTTCCGTAAAGTAAGTGCAGGTCCGCCTCGGCTTGCTCATACAGAGCCACGGCGCGCTGTAATTCCGGAATCAGCTTTTGGAGCGCTGCTCGACAGGCCGGTGCAAGCGACTCCAAGTTGCCGATCTGCCGGTTCAACTCCGCAAGGATTTGCTGCTGCCCATTTCGGAACTTCACCGTAATCGACCGTTGCTCACCGGGGGAAACAGCTGTCTTGCGATCGAACTGGAACTCTTGAAGCACTTTGTTTTTCCACCCTAGCAAGTTGCTCGTCAGTACGTCGCCGAAGCCCTTGATCCCACGGATTCTGTAGTCGTCGATATCGGCCGCGGTGAAGATGCCGTTGGAAGCCAGAACTTGTTTCCGACCGGCCCCAATTTTGGGGATGTCGGCATCGGCAATCTGGTAGAGGCGAAGATGGCGAATGCGGGCCATTGCTTCCGCGTTGGCGGTCAGCCGCTGCAATTCCACCTGATATTGGGTGGTGAGTCCGCGGCATTGCGAGATCAACCGCTCGATTGAATGCCTCGATTCGTCATGGGCTCGGCGGTAACGCGACACCGTCTGCCGCCACTCGTTTTCGACCTCTTCCAGACAGTGCCGTGCATTGTTCAGAGCTGTTCGTCGACGGCGGTACTCACGGTGCCAGGGCGAAAGCAAAACATGAATTGCAAGCCAGGCACCAAAAACGAGAGTACCTAGGAATCCGGAAATACAGATGGCCTTATGCAAGAGTCCGAACGGTAAAGCAAGCATGCAGAGCCCGATTGCGACGCTCAGGACGATTTTGGTGCTTCGATGTTCTTCCAAGCCATCCGGTAGTGGTTCCGGCTCCGGCAAACGGAGAGGCATGAACTGTTGGCGATCGTAAGGAAAATCGAACGGCCCACAGGCGTTCAATCGCCGCAGCACGTCTTGTAGCTTCGCCTCGTCCACGGCGAAAGTGCCGGCGTCGCCGGCCACACCAAAGTAGTATTCCGGCCCACCATGGTCAGCCAACCGACACCACGTGCAGGACTGCGCCCCGCACCAGTACTTGTGCCCCGGATCAGCTGCGCACTCCACAATGGATGATTCGAGGCGCTTCAGCGAATCTAGCCACTCAGCCGGCCGCGGCCGGCTGCCAGCTTCGCTCCCGCGCTCGAACGCGCGGCGGAAGAGGTTGCCCAGCTCGGGCGGGATGTCGGCAAAGGTCGGCGTGTGCGGCGGCGGGGCCATGCCCCAAGTGTGCGCCGCTGGCCCTTGCGCAAATCGGAATTCAGCGATCAGTTGCTCGAAGGATGGGTCGTCAGCTCCATGGTACACTCCGGCGTAGGGGTGCCGACCGACGAAAAGCAGTTGGTAGATCAATACCGCCAGTCCGAATCGGTCATGATTCTCTGTCCGGATCAAGCCCCGCAGCGACTTCCCTTGCAACTCGGGCGGGATGTAATGCGCGACGCCGACCTCGCACAGGTAAGCCTTACCGTTCATCCGCACCTGAAATGAGTCGCAGTCGATCAGCCGGACCAACGCTTGAGTCGATACCTGGACGTTGCTCTGGTTCACGTCACCCACCAGGCAGCCGGCCTTGTGAACTTCATCGAAGGCGGCGGCCAGATTCACTGCCGCGCGCACTTGGAAGTTCCAGGCGGCCCGTGGAAAGCTTCTCAAGCGTTGCACCGGGTTGTACAGGTGCTGGATCGGTTGACAGTCAATCAAGCGAGGCATCACGAACCCGGCTAGCTGCCGCGTTCCAGCGTGGTACAAAAGGCCCATCGGCCACGCCGCCAGCTTCAGCAGTTGCGGGTTGGCCAGGCGGACCATCGCGTTCAGCTTTTCGACGGTCTGCGTGGTCGGGGGACGGTGGTAGACCTTGGCCACGAGGGTGGAGTCGTTCGAAAGGGTAAACACCGCTCCTTCCCCGCCCGACGCCAGTTGGCGGCCGAGCGCGATCGATTGGCCATTCACATCAACAAGTCGCGGGGGCATCATGGTTAACGGACAGCAAAGACCAGTGTTTTGTCATCGTCCGTGCGCTCATTGATTCGTTCCGAGTCGAGGAACGAGCGAAACGGCTCAACAAGCGATTCGGGATCGGCTGCGGCTCGCAGTTCGCTGAAGAGCGGCCGAAAGAACCCGGGGTAGGCCGTGCGGTTTGCAAAATCAAGAGCGAGCCGTTGCAGACCGTCGGTGAAGACTGCTAGTTCTGTAATTGAGTCCGTGACGGGCTCGAACCGAATCCAGTCCCGAAACGAATCGTCGGTCAGGAAATCGGTGGCGTTGGCATACTCGGCTGGCTCCGGCCAGAAGACGACGCGATACTCCTGCCCTTGACCTAGCACGATGGCCCCGTCCCCCAGTTGGGCAAAGGCAGCAGACGCGGGGCCAACGACGGCAAGTAAAGCGGTGCAAGCCAGCTCCCTGGGGTGGACGTTCAGGCGTTCCGCTTCGGCCAAGAGGGCGTTTCGTACCTCGGCGAACAGCGCGGTCATGCCGTCGCGGGTGAAAAGCTCATCAGGCACGAACGCTTCAACCCGCCGCACAAACTCCTCGCACGCCAGGGTCGCGCCGGTTTCGGAGTGGGACGCACTGCCTGCCCCGTCCGCAACTGCGATCATCAGCCACCCACCCGACAAGCCGAACGTGCGGAAGCGGAAGGCGTCCTGGCATGGGACCTTTCGGCTGCGATGCGCGGTACCAGCTACGCTCTCGCCCAAGACGGTCCATCCCATGCGCGCCTCACAGACTCGCCCAGCCGGCCGGCGAAGCCAGTTTCACCTGATCCTCTTGGCCGGGATTCGAGTGCGACACGCTCCGTTGCGATTGCGAGAGCCAGACAAACATCTCGCGGAAGCTGTACCCCTTCAGGTGGAGCGGCTCCCGGACGGAAATCTGCCGCAGGATGTCGAAATTGGCCCCTTCCACGCCCACGGCGAAGAAGGCGAACTTCTTGTTCTTCTCGCCCTCCCGAACCTTTGCCGCAGCCGTCTGCCAAGCGTCAGTCGGTTCCCCGTCCGTGATGAAGAAGATCCAAGGCCGGTAGTAGTGAAGTCCGTTTTGCTTGTACAGCCGCTTGCGTTCCTCAACGGCCTCGATTGCTTGCAGAATCGCCGCCCCCATTGGCGTTTCTCCGTTGGCGACGAGCGTGGGAGGGGTAAACTCGTGCGCCGTGACAAACGGGATGACCGTTTGCACGCTGCCGCCGAACGTGATCACGGACACTTCGACACGCTGGGCGGCGAGCGAATCACCCATGAGGTCGGCGTGGTAGGACCGCAGACCTTCATTCAGGAGATCGATCCGGGTGGTTCCGCCGGAAACAACTCGGTACGTCTTCCCGTCTTGCTGGACGGTTTGGCCGGTATCCTGACCCGCATTGGCGACGATCTCAGCCATCGATCCCGACACATCAAGCAGCAGCACGCACGGGCAGCGGGGTTCCGGGTTGCTGGCGAGTCCGACATCTCCGAAGGGTTGTTGTTCTGCCATCGACACATCTCCTCAATTTAGGCGATGAGCCACGCAGGAAGTTAACGTCTCCTTGAGGGACAAATACAAGAAGCGAAACACCCGATCAGACAACCTCTGCTCGTGCGTTCATCCCCTTGGGATCACCAGTATACCATGGCCCCGCTAAGCCCACAACTGGGCGACTGACCAACCACTTGCGCACCGCCAGGACCAAGAGAAGCCTTAATTCTTCTGCGACGACCCATCGGTGTGCCTCCGCCGCCGAACGACCCAGCTCAGCGGCCGCCGGGACTCCAACAGCCTGACGAGGCAACAGATGAGCTGTGGGAAACGAGTCAGCCGGCCGGGTCAGGTGCAGCGACTGGTTCGGCTCTGAACGCAACGCCAGACACGCAGCCCGCAGGACCAGCTCTTTCGACCGACGCCAGGCACGCACCGGAAACACCAGCTCTCGTGGGCAACGCCCGCCACGCACCGGAAACACCAGCTCGTGTGGGCGATGTCGCCGCCAGCCACCACGGCCGCCGCAACACACAGCCGTGCCGCCGCGACACCAGCCGCACTGTCACCGCGTTGTCACTGCCACGGCCTTCACGGTCACGGCCGCCGCCGCCGAACGGCCCAAGCTCACCGGCCCCGCCACGGGGAGCTATGGGTCAGAAACAACCTATGAGGCGGGGTCCGCTGCAGCGCCGGGTTCGGCGCGGCGACGGATCGCTCATACAAACGATGCAGGCCCGTTGCATCAATCGAACAGCTTGTCGATACCCTCGCGACTTTGTTGGCTAAGCTGCTTGAAGGTATCGGCTAGCACACGATCGCCACGCTGCAGTTCGAAACCCGCCCAGTCTGGAAACAGTTTTCGCGCTGCCTCCCAGATAGCACGGTACTGTTCATCTGGCTTCCCGAGAATAACACTGGTTCGATACCGTAGAACAGGCCTGAGACACCAAAGCTCACGAACCCGGAACAGACCCGGCCGAGGTAGCTCATCGGTCCACACTAACGCATCCGATGCGACATCATATGATATTTGTGCTTCGGATGTCGCCCGGAGCGAGTTCATAACTGATGCAATGCGAGCTAGCTGTTCTTCAATCTCATTGGACATGGCTCTCCTTTACTCTTTGACGGAGAGGTAAACAACTCATAGACGCAGTAACGCCCCGCTCCAACAGGTTCCTTACGGGGTTGGGATAGTTTGCCAGACGATACGGAATAACGGTGCCGGCCCTGGGCCGGTTGCACTCGGGATGAGCGACACGATACCACCGAGGATTGTCTCACCGCGCTGAGCCGCCAAGCCGAGCTTGATGGCTAGGTCGGCATTTACGACCGGACCCGTTTCCACTACCAAAGTTTTAGCGCCCTGTTCACGGGCCGCATTCACGACCGCGCGCATGAACTCACGGCTGGCGTTCTGGAGGAAGCCGATTTCAACTGTAGCGACCCCGTTGACGGTCGTGACCTCGGCCGAGCTACCAGCGTAGGATTAGAACACCGAACGCTCGGCTAAGCTGCCGGGGCCGCCTGCAAGGACGTTGAAGCTCGGAAAACCAGGATGGCGGCCCCGGTTAGCTTCAGCGTTTGGTTCGCCCTGCCTCTGTCTCTTCACCAACAGACAGACCAAGCTCATGGATGAAGGGCGACGCAATCGCGGCCCTGTTCCCGAGGTGTTTGCTCACCAACATCAGCACGCGCTTTCGTGCACGAGTAAACGCCACGTAGAACACCCTTCGCTCCGCCTCCTTCTCCGCTAGTGTTTGCGCATTTCGATTTGGCCAGATGCCGTCATTCACGTCCAAGAGGATGACAGTATCGAACTCTTTCCCCTTGGCTCGCAGAGCCGTCATCAGATGAACGGGATGCTTCCACACTTCGGCAGCCGAAGAGGGTTGGCCGTCGTCCTCGAATGGTGGAACGTAGACAAGTTGGTCCTTTGCTCGCTCAATATCCTCGACAAACTGGTCGTAATCGCTGCCATAGCGGGTAGCGTACTCCGCCAGGTGCAAGAACGGGGGATCGGCGAAAAAGATATCGTCTTCCGCTTTCCCAAGATCGACTTGTAGCCCCTCAAAGTGAGCCCCAAGCTGCTCGATGGCGTCCGCCACCGAATCAGCCTGGACGAAGTGCCGGATAGAATCGGCCATGTCCGTGCTAATCCTTCCCTGCGGATTCGCGCCCTTCAACGGTCCGCGGTACGCGGCGAGGGCGTCAACCGCTGCGGCAAGGGTCGATGCCCCCGACTGGCTCAGGTGGCTTCGGAGCGATTCGCGGTCGGCTTTGCTCAGCGGATACCGTTTGACCAGGTTGCAGAGTTCCATCAGGTCGTCTACTACCTGGGTCCGCATCTGCCTTGTGTTGGACCGCGTTTTGATGACGATTAGGCGAAGTAGACGGTCGAAGGTCTGGCTGAGAAATACCTGGAGGTCTTCCGCAGCACAGAACGAAACCTCTTTTGACGCGAAGAAGACCTGGTAAGGAATAATCTGGCTGCGCTTCCTGCCGACGATGGCCACACGCGCCGGGCTCTGGCCGCGACCGACGAACTGCTTGACCTCGGTGTACACCAATTCCATGGCCTCGTTCAAGTCGCCGGTCGCGCAGATGTCGATAGTCGCCTTTTCAGTTCCGTTGGACCGAATCTTCTTTTCAACCCGTCTGGTGTTGTGCGCGATTAGGCGTTGCGACAAGTCCACGATGTTGGCAGGCGACCGGTAGTTGGTGGCGAGCGTGAAGGTCTTGAAATCGAACCCGAAAAAGCGGGCGGGGTCGAGAATGTATTCAGGCGTCGCGCCACGCCACTCGAACAAAGCTTGGTCGTCGTCGCCCACGATCGTGATCGTGGCTCGATTGCGTTCAATGATCGCCTTCGTCAGCGCAAGGTCGAGCGGGTTGATGTCCTGAAACTCGTCAACGAGAACGTGATCGTAGCGGGCGGCGCCCGTAAGATACTTGCCTTCCTCAATCTTTTGGCGCTCATCTAGGTACGCCACATACTTCTGATCTTCCAGCGTAAAGGTCGCGCTATCGATCAAGTGCTGTGTCGCCTCCCGCCAAAAGCGATAGAACCAGTTATACAGGTCGCGCTCGCTAGCCTTCGCCGATTCTTCACCACTTCGATTGATCGTGCTTACGACAACACCGAGTCTGGCCAAATCGTTGATGATCTCGTCGATCTTTGGCCTAAGCCCGTGAGAACGAATCTCCCTCAGCCGCGCGGAAAACTGCTCCAAGCTCGTCTGACGGACATGATCGAACCCTACGGACTTGAATGCGTCCAAGAGGTCCATCAGCTGCCGCGGCGCCGTATGCTTCTTCAGCTCGATCGCGTCCCTGACACGTTCGTGCTTCATCCAAATCGGCTGAAGCTGATTGAGCATCGCGAAGTGGTACTTGTCCTTGCCACTGAGAAGGGTCGGGTTGAACGCAATGTTCCTGATACGGCGAAAGCCCCATGAATTGAGAGTCGTAATCTCTACATGGTCTCGAATGGAGGCAAAACGGTCGTCCTCGTGCAACCTAGAAGCCAACTCCTGCTTGGCCGCGACCGTGAACGTGACGATCAGGAAGCGAGCGTTCTGCGGTTTGGTCTTCTTGGCAAGCGCGACACAGCGAAACAACAGGGAAAGGGTCTTGCCGCAACCAGCCGGAGCGAGCAGGCGCAGATGGCCCGCCGGGGCGTCACAAAAGTGCTGCTGCGACTTGTCGAGCGACGCGGGCATGGCTTCCTCGGTGTCAATCGATGGCGGATCTCGGTTCCAGACGCCAATGGATGCTTGCTTTGTGGGCGAACGACCCAGCTCACCTGCCGCCGGGGAACCAACCGCCGACGGAACCACCAAGTGCGCTGGAAACAACGCTTGAGCCGGCGGTCAGGTGCAGCGCCTGGTTCGGCGTCTTCTCCAGACAGCCAGATGGAGAAACCCTTCAAGCCACAGCCAGCGGCTTCTCGGAGGAACATCAACGCTACCCGTGTGGAAGACCCAACCAGGATCACCCCGGCGGCGGGTCGCCGCACCCGCATCCACCACCGTCATTCGGGACCACGGGGGGTAAGGGAAACCCGAAGTTCGGCACCTCAGACCAATCCAACTCATCGGCCAGACCGTTGGCCGCGACCAGCACGCCGGCCATGGCCAGCGCGTGAAAGATCGCCTGGACGGCATCAACACCGTAGGCACTCCGCACCTCTTCATCGCCCAGATTGCGGAGCCTCACCTTGCATTCCCAGTCGGACTCGGAGTTCGCATCTGGGGCCTGTCGCTCCGACGGCACGCCGATATCCACATACGCCGTGTGCGTGTCGCCGTCGGCGTCCTCCCAGGTCATTTCTCGAGTCGCCAGGATGGTACCGAAATTGTCCATGTCCACTCTCCTACGAGATGGGTTCGATGTTAGTGGTTAGATGGCAACAAGGACGACCCCACCTGCAGGGCCGGCGACGACGACCATGGTGACGGCACCGACGACGACAATCGTCCCGATCACTACTTCAGGGTGATCGCGGAGCCACTGCGCGGCGTCTGCTCCGGCCTCAAGCACCACCCGTGTGGCACCGACCAACGCCATCGCAGCTTCGCACTTCACCCACTGGTCCATGCAATTGGCGTAGCAAATCGCGCGGGCGGCCTTGAATCGTAGGGTCCGACAGTACGCGATACAGGCGTCGTACGCCGCGTCGCATGCCGGGTGAACAGTCAACAGTCGCCGCTGCCATGGCTATAGTGCGTGCATTGGCAGGGGCGGCGTTACCGAAGGTCAGGGCGGCCGCAGACGCGGCCCCGCTAGCGATTACGCCCTTCAAGAACGTGCGTCGCCCAATTGGAGAAGAGTCCGCCATGATGTGTACTTTTGCTAGTGACAGATGTAGCGTTCACGAATGCTGTGATTTGCTAACCGCAGGAGTCAAGCCGGTGTTTAAGCACACACGCCGGTTCGCCGAACTTGTTATTAGATAGAATTGTTCTGTCTAATAATACATCTGTGTAGAAATAGACAGAAAATACAATTTTCTGTCTATTCGTGATGGATTTCTACCTAATACTTGTAAGTGGATTCACTTTCCATACGTCGTTAGGCCCATCACCAGTATTAGTTTAACAAATGCCCTTGAGGCTGTCCAATGAAATTTTCTCAAAATCCGCAAAGCCGAAGTTACTCGACCAGGTGCGGGACAAAATTCGTTTGCGACAATACTCCCTCCGCACGGAAGAAGCTTACGTTCAGTGGATTACACGATTCATTCTTTTCCACGGGAAAAAGCATCCGAACACGATGCGTGAACGGGAAATCGAAGCCTCCGCCGCCGAACGATCCAGCTCAGCAGCGGCGGGGGCTGAGTGAGCTACGAATACCAGAAAGCCTACATGCCCCGCCGTCGGCGGTAGCGCCGGGTTCGGTCTCGACGAGTACATTGTGGTGCCCACGGAACACCTGCCGCAACCCGTCCCGCACCGCCTCCCACTGCCCCGGGGCGAGACGCAGGGCCACGTCGAACCCGGTGATTTCGGCCAATCGGTCGTTGAGCGGCTGGGCTAGATCAACGGACAGAGACCGGGGACCGAGCCGGCACGCAGCAACGCACTCGTAACCGCCATTGGCTTGGTCGTCGTACTCGAGGTAGATGCCCCATCCGCCGGCCGAGCCCTCCGCGTCCCGCTGGAATGTCAGGTAGTGCCCGTCACCGGCCACCCAGCACACAACCGCATACTCGTCGGCATCAAAGCCGCCCTCATCGGCGGAGAAGATGGCACGCACCAGGTCACCTCCGGCCGTCGAACGGCTCCGGCACCACCGGCCACGGTTTGGCTCACGAAAGGGTGGAAGCTGACTACGAGTCGTGGTCGGAGGCCGCGTCGGGTTCGGAGCCACGATTCTCGTGACGGTAAATCGATACCCCCAGACGAGCTAACACCCATCGGCTGGCGACGAAGAACCCGACCGCCAGGAACAGCATGACCGTGGCAACCAGCTTCGGGAGCCGACGGTCCCCTCCGTCCGGCCACATCCAGACGAGAACCGCGACCTCGGCCAAGACGAACCCGAACGTCGCGAGCAGAAGCAGCCAGCCGGCCCAGTTCAGTCGGTTCAGATCGAACGCCCTCACCCGGTCAAGTATCCCGGCCGGCTCGGGCACCGGTGCGACCAGGGATTCGTCCTGCGGCGTGTCTGCCGTCCGTGCGCGGTCCTCGGCCCGGCGGACCAGGATGATACCCAGGACGATCAAAGAACCCGGAACCAACCCCGCACAGGCTAACCACCCGACCAACGCGCGCGGCGTCTCGGCGGCAGCTATCGGGAACACACACATTACCAGCAGCGTGATCCCCAAGCCCACCAGCCACACACCCAGCACTCGCACCGCTTCCAACCTCCCTCGCCGAACGACCCCGGCTCAGCGGCCGGCCATGATACTCATACGCAACTGAAACAGGCCAGCAAGCTACCGCGAACAATTCAGGTGGCCGGGTCCGTTACAATGCCCGGTTCGGTGGTGCCCCAGCTAATCCCGGGATTGAGTGCCTGGTAGTAGGCACGATGTTGCCGTTGCTTGATCTCGGGTAACCCGGTCAACTCTCCGGGAACCAGGCCGTACTCGATCCAGTCGCATTCCTCCAAGTGACTCAACCATTCCGCGAAGCTCGAGGCCAACACCAACGATGGCTCCAGCCGCGCTGGGCCACTGCCACCCGGCCCAGCCACATCGACGCCAATCGCCAGAATCGACCCCGTCGGGCAGGCCGGGGCATCGAGCACGTACACGATCTCATCGAAGTGGGGACCTACACCGATCCGGTAAGCTGCGAACCTCTCCCACCCTGCATACTCATCGGTTCCAAGGATGTGCAGGTCCCGCCAGCCGATTCGCGACACCTCATCCAACCGGCAAAGACGCACAACCCGATCCGGGTTGCTCTTCAAACCGACGCCCTCGTTCTCGGCATAGAACACGACCAGGTCTTTCGGCAGCCCAGGCCGCTCCACGACTCGGGGGCTCGTCAAGCGTACAAACGGCTTTGGATCCACAACAATCCTCCCTCGCCGAACGACACAGCTCAGCCGCGGCGGGGGCCGAGTGAGCTATGAAGTCCCAGAAACGAATCATGCCCCGCCGTCTGCTGCGGCGCCTGGTTCGGCCCGTACGGTCGTGCGTCTGGTGGTCGGTTGCCGCTGTGCCGCCCAGACGGTAACTCCCGCCCGCCGTTAGGAGAACCATGCTCCCCACCCATACATACGAGCCGACCATAGGTTGCCCGAAGGGAAAGACCAAATACCAGACCCCAAGTCCGGCAGCCAGCGCACCGAGCGTTGCCGTCGTAGCCGGGCGGCGACATGCCAGGAAGATCAGGCCGAGCAGTCCAAGGGGGTTCGCCAGCCAGGTGATAAAGGTCACCTTCTGCCATATGGTGAAGTTAGGATTGGGATTGGGCACCATCACCACCATGCTCACCAACCCTAGGACAAGGGCGTACAACCCCGAAAGCTCGCCGCTTAAGCCGTGCGGGTCATGCTGAGGGCCGAAGTCAATCGCGGGGGCTGCACAAGCGACTATATACAGGAGTAGGACTGCTGCGCACCAAGCCCACACGACGCGCATTCGCGGTGAAACAGGCATACGCCCTCCGGTGGCCGAACGACACAGCTCAGCCGCGGCGGGGGCCGAGTGAGCTGTGGTCAGGAAAAACGAATCAGGCCCCGCCGTCGGCTGCAGCGTCTGGTTCGGCGTCAGGGCGCACACACGGCGGTCGAATTCATCGCCGCCGAGAGATTAAACACGCTGATGCATCAGAAGTCACCCGGCACTTCGCCGCCGGCGCGGGTACCAGCGGCCCGCCACACGTCCCGGTCCACGCTGTTGCGGACGAACCGCACGCTCCCATCCATCAGGGCGGCGTTCACCCCACCCGTGTGGTAGCTCCGAGCCATGATGGCCGTGTACGTCGGAAGTATGGTCGTCAACCCGAGCCGGCTGCTGGTGAAGCTGATGTCGTAAGTGGTTCCACTTTGATTGACCAGAACCTGGGTGTTCGGAGGGAACGTGTGCGTGAATCCGGTGTGGATGATGATCCCGTTGAGCCACTGGCTGTGTCCCAGATCGGGTACCAACGGGCCGCCCAAAGCGATCAAGTCGGCCGGCGTGTTCGGCGGCGGGACGTTCAGCCCGGCCGGGTTCCCGCCATCCCGGAATAGTGGCGTGTACGCCTTCGCCTCGCTCATCCCGACGGTGTTACTCAGCCCGTCCGTGAACGATGCGATTTTCATTTTCATATTGACCGCAAACGCACCGTTACCGGTCTGACCGGTCGGCGGGTTGAACTGGAACCAGGTACCACTGCTGACCACATAATTCTGTGGGTAATGCACGATCCCTGGGATGCTGGTGTTGGACCGATCGTTGATCTCGCTCGGGCAGATGTTGATCGGTACCCGCACCCCGGACACGGCCACCTGGGTGGAGAACGGCTGACTGAAATCGATCAGCTTGTTCAGGTTGTCCTGTTCGATGTATTGCAGGAGCAGCGCCTGCGCGCTGTAACTGCTCGACAGGGCCGTCTGACTGATGGTGCAGACCGGCGGAAACTCGCCCCGGGCACTCTCGTAGTTGTGCAGCGCGAGCGCGTACTGCTTGAGGTTGTTCTGGCACTTGGCCCGGGCCGCGGCTTCGCGAACCTTTTGCACGGCCGGGAGCAGCAGCCCGATGAGGATGGCGATGATGGCGATGACGACGAGCAATTCGATCAGCGTGAACGCCGATCGGGTCGGGGAACGGGAGTACATGGAGAGGCTCCAGAAGAAGGATGAGACAGAACGGAGTCGGTTTCGGCACCAGACCCCACTGAAATTCGGCGTCCGAAACGACCGCTCGATTAAGCGGACTCGGCTGTAGGCATCCGCGGGCCCTCCGCCGCCGAACGACCCAAGCTCACCCGCCCGGCCGGGAACGTCCCAAGCCTACAAGGAAGCGCAGTGAGCCTCGAAAAACCCTCAAGCCGGCCGGGTCGGGGGCAGCGCCTGGTTCGCGGTCAGGAAACCGGCGTTCCAGCTCACCAATCACTCCCCAACACCTCTCCGCCGCTCGGAGTGACCGCTCCCCAATAAGTTGCAGGAGACATGCTCGGCGAAAGGGACCGCACGCTCCCGTCCGCCATCCCCGCGATCATGCCCCCGGGGTGGGGTGTCTGAGCGATCCGCGGGTCGCACTCAGCCAGCCTCGGACCTGCCTGAAACGTAACTCCGGCGGAGGGCATCCCCACTACCGGATAGACATCGCCCATCTTCTGGTCAGCGAAGGTCGCCCGGCGAATGACCTTGATGTTGTCCCTAACCGGGACCCCCGGCGGGATGAGGAGCATGCCGTCGTAGAACCAGTTGAACGCCGTGCCGTCACAGTTCCAGGAATAATGCTCGGCATAGGCGATGGTGTTCGACGCCCCGTCCGGGATGCTCGACGTGAAGCTGCTGTAGGAGCGGAACACCAGCGCGTTCGCGGCATAGCTACAGCGACCCTCGGGCAACCCCGCGACAGTCGGGTCAGCAGGGCTGACATAAACCCGGATGACAAAGGCGTCGCCGGCCGAGCCGGGGCCGTACTTGTCCTGGTACTGCCGATAGATCGCGCCCTGCTCGATGAACGGCAGCAACGACACCCACAGCGACCACTCGTGCTTGCGGTTGGTCAGACCGTTGACCGCCGGCAAGTAGTCGTTGTTGGCTTCGACGAACGAGTGCGTGGCGAGGACCACCTGCCTGACGTTATTAACACTCTGGATCCTCACGGCCGCTTCACGCACTCTCTGGATGGCCGGCAGCAGTAAGCCGATCAGCACAGCGATGATGGCGACCACCACCAGAAATTCGATGAGCGTGAAACCCGGCCGTTCCGTCTTCATCATCCGCATACATGACCCCTCCGTGTTATGAGGTCCGGTACGAGCCTATTCTGCCGCACCGGACCTGCTCGCTCGCTGCGACTTCACTCCACCGTCACGTCTTTGATCGCCGAGATCGTTCGGACCTGAAAGTTTTTGTCAAGGTATTGCATCGTGAATACGACGCGGTAGTCCCCTTTGCGAGGAAATGGAGGGCTGCTCCCCGTCACCTGCTTCGCCGGCATCCCCGGAACCGGCGGGCCATCGGGCAAGTTGATGAAGCCGAAGTAGGTGTCACCGCCCTTGGCGAGTTCGAGGACGTAGTACTGCACGCCGAGGAAGCTCTTCTCGTCGGCACTGAGGCTAATCATTCCTTCCGCTGAGATGGTGAAAGGGCCGGTGCCCGCGGGCGTGGCCTTAGTTACCCGACAAGAGGTCGTCACGGGGTCGTCGGCCCAGGCGGTTACGATTCCTGAGGTAATAGCCAGTGCCACCATCCCCAGCATGATTCGCATGCACTTCATGTCGTTGCCCTCATGAGAAAGAGGCGAACGACCTAGCTCACCCGCACGGCAGGAACGCCCCAGGCCAAAGGAATAGCCCAGTGAGCCTCACAAATCCCCACAAGCCGCCGTGTCGGGTGCAGCGACTGGTTCGGTGAGCAACAACTTTGAGGTCATACATC
>Ga0272446_1000433_pt1 | contig 66367 bp, 53 predicted proteins | sample YNPCB0061_FD_194587 | JGI IMG/M metagenome (GOLD analysis project Ga0272446, IMG submission 194587) | Hot spring microbial mat communities from Yellowstone National Park, WY, United States - YNP-CB-006-1 | ecosystem: Environmental > Aquatic > Thermal springs > Hot (42-90C) > Sediment | place...
CCATTTCTGAAGGAAGTGACAAATCTTCTCTAATCCATCGTTTCATCGCATCAAGCCAATATTCAAATTTTTGTTCCCAATCACTTGGGTGAATAAAATATTCGATCTCCATTTGTTCAAATTCTCTCGTGCGGAAAATAAAATTTCCTGGAGTGATTTCATTGCGAAATGCTTTTCCAATTTGTGCAATGCCAAACGGAATTTTTTTTCGGCTTGAGCCAAGCACTGCCTTAAAATCTACAAACATAGCCTGCGCTGTTTCAGGGCGTAAATATGCAGTTGCGACCGCATCCTCAGCGGCTCCCAAAAAAGTTTTGAGCATAAGATTGAATACGCGTGGCTCGGTGAGAGGATTACCTTGCGGACTTTTGAGAGCATGTGCATTGACAAGAGTAACCATGTCCTCAAAACTTTTCCCTTTCACATTAATACCATTCTCTTCTAAAAGAGAATCGAGTCTGAATCTTTCATGAGTCACCTTATCCTCAACTAATGGATCAGAAAAATGGCCTACATGGCCAGAAGCTTCCCACACTCGAGGATTCATAATCAGAGCCGCATCGATTAAAACCATGTCCCTTCTTGTCTGAACAAAACGTCGAAACCATTCTTTTTTAACATTATTCTTAAGAAGTGCGCCTAAAGGTCCATAATCCCAGCTATTTGCTAAACCTCCATAAATTTCAGATCCAGGGTAAATAAAACCTCTTTGTTTCGCGAGTGCTATAAGTTGATCCATTGAAAATTTTATCTTCATAAACATACGATATGTTAAAAAAAAGTAATATTCAAATCTTTATTTTCTTCAAAAAATTACGAACTTTATAATTGGTAAAAACGCTATTGTGAGGTTGCAACCACTAATTGACCACATGCTGCTTGAATATCTTCACCAAGTGTTCTTCGGATCGTCACTAGCTTTTGCCCTGAGGCTTTTACTAAACCTCCAAACTCCCATACTTCATCAAAACAAGGCTCTTTAAAAATTGTGCCATGTATTCCTTTTTCCGGTGAGGAATGTTTGTTTATTGCATGATCTATAGAGTGATATTTTATCAAATTCAAATGAAAGAGGGGGGATGCGGAGAGCCATTCTGCGAGGAGACGTGCATTTACTGGACCATCATTTACTCCTTTTAAAAGGAGATATTCAAAGAACACTTTTCGATTGGTATGTGCAACATACTCACAACATGCCTCGCGAAGCATTGCAAGTGGAAATCCCCTATTTATAGGCATTATTTTAGATCGTAATTCATCAGTAGGCGCGTGCAATGAAACAGCTAAATTTACCTGAGGAAAGTCGATGGCGAATTTTTTTATTTCGGGAACTAATCCTGAAGTTGATACGCTTAAACGACGCCATCCAAAGCCAAAAATTTCTGGACTTTGGAGATCTCGCAATGCCTGTGCAACACTGTCATAATTATGAAACGGCTCCCCCATTCCCATAAAGACAATGTTATTAACTCCTTCTGTAATTCCCTCTTTTTTTAATACTTGGTGAAACCATGCAATTTGATCTGTAATTTCAGCAGAGGTTAAATTGCGCTTAAAACCCATTTTTCCTGTTGCGCAAAATGAACAATTCATCGCACATCCAACTTGCGACGAACAACATACCGTATATCTTCCATTTTTATAGTGCATCAGTACTGCTTCTACGCGCGCCCCATCGTTGAGACGGACTACTATTTTTCTAGTACCGTCAGCGCTCTGTGTGGAATGATCAACACTAAACTCAAACCATGGAATCTCACGAGACAGTGCTTCACGTAAAGAGAGCGGAAGATCCGTTAATTCATCATATGATGTATACTCCCCCGAGCCAAATGCTTTAATTATTTGTTTCCTTCGATACGACTTCTCTCCTCTCTTCTCTAGCCATTGTCCTAATTTTTGAAAATCCATAATTACATTGATTATTATTCAAGAGGAATTCTAAATAGCTGTGCAGCATTTCTAGTGGTAAGGTGGGCAAGGGAAGCAATATCAACACCACGTATTCGCGCAATTGATTCACCTATTAATGGAAGATACGTTGAATAATTTATTTCACCCCTATGCATCTGTGGAGCAAGATAAGGCGCATCAGTTTCTATTAATAATTTCTCATCCGGAATAATCGCAACTGCTTCTCGTACATTCGTAGCTGATGGATAAGTCACAATTCCTGAGAAGCCCAAATGGAATCCTATATCAGTAAGCTCCTTTGCCTGAGAGGCAGTACCCGTAAAACAGTGCACTACCGCACCATGTGGTATTTCAAGTTGCCGTATACGCACCAATTCAATAAGAACATCATATGCATCACGGCAATGAATTACTAATGGTAGTTCAACATCCTGCGCAAATCGTGCATGTGCGAGAAATAATTCTATTTGCATTTTTTTTACTACTTCTCTTAATGAAAGATCTTCAGGCAATCTATAAAAATCTAAACCACACTCACCAATCGCAACCACACGATCAGACTGCAGAAGTGTCATAAAATCTGTCTCAGAAAACTCTTCAGAAAGAGTGACTTGATCATTCTGATGAATAATGTTCTGAGGGTGAATACCAACCGCTGCCCAACATCCACTTGCGCGTAAAGATAATTCAACTACCTTACGGCTGGTAGAAAAATCTGTTCCAACCGCAATAATTCCCAGATCTTCTTTACTTGCTTGGTAGACAATCTCATCACTATTTTCTTTTCCCTCTTCAAAATATTTTTCATCATGCGGATGCGCATGCGAATCAATCCAGGTAAATGAGTATGCCATATATCAACCATAGCAAATAAAAATTATTGCGGAAGTTCTTTGTATGAATTTAAGATTTCTTTCGATAAATTTTCAGGAATAATATCAGTAATATTTAATTTAGGCATTTCTCCAAATGCTTTAGGCAAGCGACGCAACAATTCAGGATACAATGGGGCAACTATTGGCACTGCTCTTTGTTCAAGAAATTTTGCAATAGGTGAAGCTTGCATTCGTACTTGAACAGGCTCTAAAATTGGATATCGAGAAACAATAAATAAAATTGTTGCAATGGTAAGCGCGGCCTCTAGAAGAGATAATAAAAGCCCGCCTACGCGATTAAAAATCCCAACAAATGGTATCCAATTGAACAAAGTAGAAATACCAAAAAAAATTAGTCCGGTTACTTTGGCAAAAATCACAAATATTACAATAAATGCAAGGACTTGAATCCAATCTGAGAATATCCTCATCCAAGATGGAATATATGAAAGTCCCCACGTTGCAAGACCTTGGTAGTACCAGCCAGCGACTACAATACCCATTACAAGGCCAAATAAATTTCCGGTAATCCTAATGAGACCTACAAAGAAACCATGAAACGCTGCAAGTATAAGCCATACTATTATTGCAATATCAACAACGTTCGCATCTCGTAATAATGCTGATGCCCAAGCAGAATCCATACGCACAGTATACCCCCAAAATATAAGAATGCGCCAGTCTTGCTTTTTTTAAAATTATTTATAGTATTTAAAAACCACAATTAAGTGGCAAATTAACACGGAGGAAAATATGTGTCGCAAAGCTTCAATTTTAGTCGGGCAAATTTTCACCGCCCCTCTCTGCATGGGATGCAAACAAATACATTCCATCGTAAGAACATTTCAAGGTGAGATGTCTTTTCAAGAAAAATGCCCAACCCCTAACTGTGATAGAATAAATACCTTCTATCACAAAGATTTTGGGAAAGGATTTAAGAGCTCTAGTTCTTTAAGAGGTGGTCGTGTAAAGCCGCATTCAACCCATAAACATCATTTCTGATTTTTTACTTTGTAAGTAGAGGGTCATACCCTCTACTTTTACTGCTTCTTTTAAGGGTTTGAATGTAATTGCTCCAACACACTTCTACCTCTTTTGTAGTTTTAGTGATCCCATTTAAATTATTCTTAATTATTTGCACTTCAATGAAATGTTAGGATTCAAGACTTTGATGTATTTCTTCAAATTAAATTTCTTGGGGAGTCTTATTTTCTAGTAATATTGTATTTAGATCTGTGATTTGTAATTTCAATGTTTTCTACTTAACCCTTAATTTGTAAAGAAATACAAATACTATCGTCATTTAAAATTTTTGCTCTTGAGAAGATGAAATTGGTTATTAGTCGCGCAGACCAGGTAATATACCTTTTGTCATGTCTTTAATAAAAAAGATTTGAGTCATTCTTGCCATCTACACCAAATGAGATCTATGTAATATTATGATTTTTTGAACTAGATTATCTCCATACCCCTATTACTGGAGTAAATATTAATGCTAGGCACAAAATTATTAATAATATTTTTAGTACCCATCTTTTAATATTTTTAATATTGAAATTTATATAAAGGCGCATTCCCATATGTCTTGTATATTAGATTACATTTTATCTGGAACTTTAATTCCTAAAATTTGTAACGCCGATGTTGCGGCATTTATGCCGTTTTTAAGGAGATATAATCTTGTTCTCTGCTCTGAATCTGACGCCTTAAGAATTGAGGTTTCATGATAAAGATTTGTCATATCTTTCGCTACTTGCATTGCCCATTCTGCAATTAAATGCGGTGCATAATCTCTCCACGCAATACTCCATACCCACTCTTTTCTATGTAAGGTCACCGCAAGAGCCCTCCCTGCAGGACTAAATGGTGCGTCAAAGAATACATCCTGTTTATTTAATTTTTTAACTACAGAAGTTGCACGAACCACAGCATACTGAATATACGCTGAAGTATCTCCTGAAAAATCTAATAATGAATCCCATGCAAAAGTAATATCTGTAGTACGATGTTGTCCTAGATCCGCAAATAAAACTGCGCCTACTCCAAGAATCTCGCTGACTTTCTCCCTTTCCTCAGGAAGAAGACTAGGGTTTTTATCACTTGTAACCTCTCTTGCATACTCCACCGCTCTATTCAAAAGTTCCTGTAAACGAATGGCAGTTCCATCTCTCGTAGAGAATTTCTTTCCATGCTCACCCAAGATTCTTCCAAACTTTACATGAGTACATATATTTTTGTTTGATATGTATCCAAGCTTATGCGCCCCTGCAAATACTTGTTGTAAATGCAGTGATTGCTCATTTCCTACTACATACAAAAAAGAAGTTACATCAGGAAATTCCTTTGCCCTAATTTTTAATGCCGCCAAATCAGTAGCAGCATACGGATACCCTCCATCAGCTTTTCGAAGCATTATTGGTTGCGCAATTCCATATTCGCTCAAGTCAAGCATAAACGGCCGAGTTCCATCTGGAGCAGGATCACCCTCGAATGCCCCCTTGGACAGGGCATCTTTAATTACTGAAGGAATTACATTATGGTAATAGCTTTCGCCTCTGACTAAACCATCAGTAAAAACAATTTCTAATCTGTCATAAATATCCTGAAATCCTTTCATGCTTGTCTCTTTAATTTCTCGCCACAATGACACCGCTTCTTCATCTCCATTTTGCAATTTCACTAACCACATTCTCGCATTTTTAATTAATTCTTTATTTAGTTCCGATTCAGCATGCCAGGCAACATATAACTTTTCCCATTGTGCAATAGTAAAAGTATGCGCCAATGAAATATCTCTTCCATAAGTATGGATGTACTGTGCTATTAATTTTCCGAAAGGAGTTCCCCAATCACCTATATGATTCGCAGAGAAAACTGTAAAACCGCATGCATTGGCCAATCTCACTAAGCTTGCGCCAATCACCGTGCTTCTAATATGACCCACATGCATTTCTTTAGCAATGTTTGGAGATGAAAACTCAATAAAGACCTTTTGTCCTTTTCCGAACGAATATTGAGAGGGTGAATCAATAAGTGTGGATAAATATAAATCTGAAAATGAAAAATTTAAAAAACCAGGTGCAGCAAAATTTGTTGTAATATCTTTACCAAAGTCTGAATTATTCCACTTCTGAGAAATCATCCCAGAGATCTTTAAAGGTGTATAATCTTTATTTCTTAGTTTTTTTGACAAAATAAAGCTTATATTAGACGACCAATCTCCATATGAGGATTGGCGAGGCATAGTAATTTCAAAGTCCTCTTCTATGAATTCAGAAAATTCTGAAAAAGTAGAAACAACTTTTTTTAATTTTTCTGCAAGTAAGTGAGTAATCACACACTGTATAAATTAGTAAGTAAACTCTCCCCTGTTATACTACCACTATGGGAAATTTAGCAATGCTCCGCGATGCACATCATCATTATAGATTTATTCATACATGGGAAGCAGGCATTGTCCTAAATGGTTCTGAAGTGAAAAGTGTTAAATTAGGACATGTTTCATTGAAATCAAATTTCGTAAAACTTGAGAATGCCCATTTGACTGCATATAATATCAATATTTCTCCCTATCCGCCTGCACGGGCTCATTATCCTAATCTTGATCCAAATCGTCCACGACGACTCATTCTAAAAAAAAGTGAGTTGTATGCACTTGCAGATCAATTAGTAAAAGGTAAAACTTTAATTATACATGCTCTTTATACTAAAGGCGGTTTCATTAAAGCTTCTCTCTCACTTGTTGAGGGAAAGAAAAAATTTGACAAACGTGCTGACATTAAAAAAAGAGAAATATTGAAAGCAACACGCTCAGCAACAAAATCATTTTCAATATGAAAAAAATAGTACTCACACCTCTGGAAACCGGACTAAGTTCATTAGCTGCGCGTCGTCGACTTCCCACACGCTCCTTTGAACATTATGAATATTTACTTAGTATTTTACGTTGTCTTCAATCTCAAATTTTTAGTCCTTTGAGTGTATTACTCGCTCTTGCAGTACTATTTTCTTTCATTACCAATAACAATATAGATGGATATGTCATCGCGGTTATATTTTTAGTGAATGTAGGAATCGGATTCTATCAAGAATGGAAAGCAGATCGAAGCGCTGCCGCACTTCGATCGCTTATTACTCATATAGTTACTGTGCGAAGAGACGGTAATCTTATCTCAATAAACAGTAATGAATGTGTCGAGGGTGATATTGTGTATCTGAAAGCTGGTGATATAGTCCCTGCTGACATTTTCGTTCGTCAAGAATCACAAGTGCTTATTGATGAATCAATTCGAACTGGGGAAAGTGAGCTACTCTCAACATATCAAGGAGCATATTTATCTGCGGGAGCCTCTGTGATGAATGGTACTTTAATTGGCCAGGTGACTGCGGTGGGAGAAAAAAGTTCTTTGGGACAAATGACCTCTTTACTCGATGGAATTAAAAAGGGTAATTCATTTCACGATTTTTTAAGAAAGTTAGGAAATTATGCGTTTGTCGGTGCTGGTATTGCATCATTTCTCAGCTGGCCAGTTGCAGTAATATGGCGAGGAACTTTTTCTCCTTGGGAATACGCTATTTTTTTAATTGCACTATTTATAAGTGTAGTCCCTGAACTACTTCCTCTCATAAGTACTCTCATCCAAACACGTGGAGCACTTGCCTTACATTCTGATCATGTACTAGTAAAGCGACTTTTGGGACTTCAAGAACTTGGCGCAGTGCAATTCCTACTCACCGACAAAACAGGAACGATTACTCAAAATAATCTACGTTTATTCTGCGTAATTGCGACATCAAACGCACAGGCTCTTCTCTCAAAAATTGGAGATATTGCTTCTGCACAATATTCGCGTAATCCAATGGATACTGCATTTGATAACGCTTGGACGAGCGCAGGATATATTCGCCGTGAAATGCACCCTGTCAAAACAATTCCTTATCAAGCAGCAAAAGGATGGGCAGGTTTTGCATTTGCACGCGAAACTATATGGCGTGGACAATGGAAAAAAATTCTGGATAATTGCCAGCTTTCTGATGCACAACAAAAAAAAATTATTGAAGAAATTCACTCATATGAAAATAAGGGGTATCGTGTAATTGGATATGCAGAAGGAGCAGCATCACCCTCAAATTTTTTAGGATGTGCAGTATATGAAGACCCTTTAAAGCGCGATGCCTCACACTTACTTCATCAGGCTACAGAGTTGGGGTTATCGGTAAAAATTTTAACAGGAGACTCTCTCACTGTAGCAAAAAATATTGCACAACATATCGGAATCTTTAACGAGGAACATACAGTGTTAGATATGACTCATGTGTCCGTGCAAAACATTTCAGATGACCGTCTATTAAGATGTGTGATCTTTGCTTCCTGCACTCCAGAACAAAAACTGCAATTGGTGGAACGGTTTACTTTACTCGGTTCAACTGCCTTTCTCGGAGAAGGTATAAATGACACACTCGCATTAAAAAAAGCTGATGTTGGAATTGTGACACATAATGCCTCTGACACCGCACGACAAGCAGCTGACTTATTCTTATTGAAAAAATCTTTTCACCCTTTAATCAAGGCAGTTCTGAGGGCGCGTGAAGGTTTTGCAAATGTGCTTACGTATGTGACCTACACTCTTACAGGTAATGCAGGTACTTTTTTTAGTTTAATTTTCGCATCAATGTGGATTGGTGAACTCCCCTTGCTTCCAAGTCAAGTACTTCTCAATAACATTCTCACCGATATTCCATTATTAGGAATTGTACTTGATACACCTGATAAGGATGTATGTAAAACTCCTGCGCGCCTTGATCGTAAAAAACTACTCACTACAGTGCTACTCTTTGGAGGGGTAAGCACTATATTTGATTTAGTATATTTTTACTTGATGCGTGATTTCGGAATTAAAGAATTGCAGACCGGATGGTTTCTCTTTTCAGTGTGCGCTGAATTAGTTTTATTTTTTTCTATACGTACTGTACACCCTGCATGGCGGGGTAACCCTTTACCCAATACCTTACTTTACGCTTTGATAGGCGCTGTAAGTTTTGCGTTCTTTGCAGTAGTAGGACCTTTGAAAAAAATATTTGGTTTTACAGAGTTGCCACCGGTGTCATGGACGATAACAGTTTTCCTTACCGTGATTTATTTTTTTGTAAATGAAATTATAAAAAAACTGAAAAATACCTTTAATGTACCTCTCTTTAGTCAAGTAAAGAACAAAAACCCCTTGTAGAACACAAGAGGTTTTTGGGTGGAGATGGCGGGAGTTGCACCCGCGTGTTTTTTCGGCGCCGAAGAATATCTACCGCGATAGATTATGTAGTATCTTTAATCACACCTTCGGCCATAATCAGCCTGGTGTAGACGATCATTGCGAAAATTTTCTCTTATTTTTGCAATGAAAAAAATAAGAGTAACCCATATCATTACGCTGCGTTGATCACGATGGGTGCGTCATCAGGCAACGGGTTCGGCATTATGCGCGAACGGCAACCGGCTGCATAACACCTTGGTAGATGTCAGCAAGCTGGTTCATCAGAGTGCGTGTGGCACTTGAAAGGTGTTCGTTTACGACGTGATACGAACAAACACGCGCGGCAATTCAACTGCTGACCGAAAAAGGCGATTATAGTCATCCCCGTACAGCCCAATGTAAAAGTTAACTCATTTTGTAAGAAAATGAGCTTTTCCACAATAACAAAAATGAGAGTTTTGTCCAAAATCTGCTAAGATGCACCTATGACAACAAAAGAAAAAATTAAAGCAATACAAGAAGCGTATGAAGAGTTTCATCGTGAGTTTGAAGCCCTATTAAAAGAAGAGAAAGCGTTGGTTACAGAGTATGCACGTTACACACTCTCTCAAATCGAAGAGTAGTCTTACTACTTTACAAAAGAAGACTTAAAAATTATGAGTACCCAAGAAGAAAAACTTAATCTGACACAGGCACATGAGGGAGAAATTAAAGGGGAAGAAGAACAACTCCTGTTCCTCAAATTGCAAGAAGGGGAAGAAGAAAAACTTAATCTAAAGCAGGTAAATGAGGGAGAAATTAAAGGGGAAGAAGAACAACTACTGTTCCTCAAATTGCAAGAAGGGAAAAAAGAACAACTACTGTCCCCCAATTTGCAAGAAAATGAAGAACATGTAGCTTTACTCGCAACAAAAACCACTGAAATTGCACGGGAACAAATCAAGTCATCAGAAATTTTATTGGATAAATTAGTTAATGGTATACAAGAACAATCAGAAAAACCCCCTACTAATAAAATAAAAGAAGCTTTACAAAGCCTGAAAGAAAGAAAGGGGAAAATTTTTAATAATTTCTTAACAAAAATAAATAGTATAATTGGAAATAATAAAGAGAACTCATCAACATCAGAAAAGGTTGAAGACGCACTAAAAAATCTTGTCGGATTTTCAAAAAATAAATCTGAAGTCGCAACAAAGCTGAATGAATGCGGATTTTTTAATTTGGATCATGGAACACAACTTTTTTTACTTAAAAAAGTATCCCAACTTACTGCTGATCGTGCACGTACATATGCGGCTGAAAATCGTCTAAAAGAAATAGATTCCCTCAATAAATCTCTTGAAAATAAATCCTTTTTGAGTAAATTGGTTTCTAAAGAGACCTATGAAAAGTCCTTGAAATCTAATCTTTTTCGGCAAGTAGAGATTACTAAAACAGAAGATGAGGCAAGAAAGAAAGTTGTGGAGTCCGAAGAAGAAATTCAGATTAACCTTGAAAATTTGATCTCGCTCACAAATTCTTTCCTTGAATCAGGTATTGTTATCGAGGATGAAAAGACGAAGTATGCAGGACGAGAATCGCAAGTCAAAGATCCTGAAAGTAAAAAATTTGTTACTTCTTTTAACAGTTTTGCAGAAGAATTCACTTCGAAGAAAGAAATTATCACCTATGACGAATCAGAACGTTTGGAAGGAATGCTTAAAAAATTTAGAGAAATTATTGAACTAGAATTAAAAAATGATGGTGAAGATGTTACTTCTTTTGAATTTGCAGAAAAGGTTCAAAATCGTATTGATGCTGTAAAACAGGCATTGTACGTTGAAAGATTAAGAAATATAAAAGGAGCTCCAGAAGACCTTGATGCATTAAACGCTTCTCCATACGGAGGACCACTTCTAAAAGGTATCATGCGTACTTTGGCAAGTCGCGGATCTCTTGCCGCTTATGGTTTTGCTGGAAAATCAATTGGCTCACTTGCATTAGTGGGCGCTGGTGTAGGTGCCACAATGGCTCCGCTTCTCGTGGGCGGTGCTGCAGCAGCAATTATTGGAGGATATATGGGAAGAAAAAGAGTGAAGGAAGATTACAATGAGCGTGTGCTTGCAGAGAGAGAGTCGTCTTTTAAAGTATCCGCTGCAACAAAAGAAATACATGGTAAAGAAAGCTTCACAGGGCATATAGGTCGATTAAAATATTTGCAGAGAATGATTACTTCGTCCGAAGAAGCAAAAAAAACTATTCTTGAATTAGATCCTCATGCATTTGACAATTTAGATAAACATCAACAAGACGAGAAAATACGCGCTAGACAGTTCGAGGCATATGAACAACTAAAAAGAAGGTTGCAAGCCGTAGAGTTTCTTGCAGAATCGAATAGAATCGACTTTGGTGAAACACCTAATGAATATCTAAAAAATGCAACGGTATTTTTAGAGGAAATGTCAAAAGCAAAGTTCTTGCTCTCAACGAAAGAAAAAGATTTTGAGAAAAATACTGAACTTAAAGACAAAATTGAAAAGAAAAAAATTGAGGAAGTAGCTAAAAATCTTCTTCTTCTGAGAAGTATAAGAAGAAAGGTTGCAGAAAAGTTTAAGCAGTATTCAAATAATAATATAGATCTACAGTCGATGAGTAAAGAAGAGTATGATGCATTTTTAAAAAATGACCATTATAAACCATTATATGATCTATTTTGGGATGAATCAGCTCAAGAATCAAAATCTGAATTAGAACAGTTAATGCAGAGTAAAGAATATTTAGATATCTTAGAAGACATTACCTTAAATACTTCTCAAGATATTACAGATAAGTTCAAAAAGGTCATAGGTGAAGAAAAGCTCGATACCCAACAAAAAAAAGCAATGACAGTTGGTGCCTTATGTGGCGCAGGTTTCTTTGGAGCAGGTGCTTTAGTACGAGAAGCTTTAGACTATTTCGGTTTTCAGTCAAATATTGTGCCAGTAAAAAGCACTCGAATGATAGAGAATGATAGTGCTGCAGCAAAGAATAATAGTACTATAGTAAACAATGATAGTACTTTAACGAAAAGTGATAGCACTTTTGCAAGGAGTGAGAGCAGTGATAGTACTTTAGCAAGGAGTGAGAACAGTGATAGTACTTTAGCAAGGAGTGAGAACAGTGATAGCATCGCAAAGGATAATCCTGCGATTAAGCCCCCTGAAGCACCTCAACCCTTACCAGATAGTTCTATTCACTTAGGTGAGGGTATCAGTCATGCTCTTTACAGAATGAAATGTAGCGAATTACATAATTGGCTTGTATCTAAAAAAACACCTACCCTCAATGATGAAATAATTCAAGAAGCCTATAATCAAATAAAATCACTTCCCTCTGATACCCAGAATCAGATCATTGCAACCTTAGAAAAGCTATCTAAATTACAGGGAGATGAATTAGTAAGTGAGAGTAATTCCCCAACACTTAATCCTGAAATAAAGAGCTTCTTGCTGGGTTATATAAAATCTTTAGATTTCCATAATAGAAGTTTTAAAGTTTTAGAGGGCGATAAATTAGACTTTGAAAAAACAGAGGATGGTGATTGGGAAATTGTCATTCAAAGAGGAGATAAAAAAATAAAATTAGATGAAATTTCACAATCAGACGATGCATCATCTTCTGACTCGGAGCACCACAATGAAGAGGTTGAAGATGAAGAGGTTGAAGAGGTTGAAGAGGTTGAAGATGAAAAGATAATTGATACGGATATAGATCTTAAAAAATTAAAATTAAGTAACTACCAAAAAGAATTGACAGAACAATTTAAAACATCAATTGATAATGCATTTAATCAAGCAAAAACATCAATAAATAAGGACTCAGACAACTTTTTTTCCAGTGTCAATCAAAATTCTCAAGACCCCCTTGTTAATGAAGTGCAAAAACAAACTGTTGAGTCCACCACGACAGCTCAGATATCAAACCCAATTCCTTCTCCTACTCGAAACGAAATAGAGGGATTAACATTTGATGATGGATCAAGATTGATGGATGAAATAGTTGCTCAGAAAAAGGAACATAGCATAGAGGGATTAACATTTGATGATGGATCAAGATTGATGGATGAAACAGTTGCTCAGAAAAATGAAGTCAGCACTGTTTCAGAATCAATTAACTTTGAACAAGTGACCGAAGCAAAATCACATACAATACGCAAGAATCCACTTGGAGAAATTACAACTATTACTGCAGATACTCCACAAGCAAGTCATGAGTATCTTGTACCGAAAAATATTAAAGATCCCGTAGTAGTATCGATTGCTAATCAAAAAGCTAAGGAACTGAACTGGGCTCTCTCTGCGCTTGATAACGCTGGTAAAAATAAGAATTATGACAATTATATAGCGATAAAGAATTATTTAGAAAATAAACTAAAATCAGATAGCGAATACATTAATAAAAATCATGCGACTGATGCCCTAAATTATATTGATAAAAAATATACTACTTCAAGTACAACTGAAGTAAAATCAGCACCTCCTGTTGATGTACAAGGTGAGAAAGTCTCTGCACACACTCCTACCGAGGTGCATAACGAAACTCATTCGAACGAAAATGCAAGCTATCTAAAAACTACTTCTCAGATGAACGATCAAGAATCCATCTCAACGTCCCAGAATGTGCAAAAAAAATACTTTAATTTTGTTAATACTGAAGGAAAACAAAAAATTTCTTTTAATTTAGATGTTGATATGTCAAAAGATGAGTTGTTTGCAAAAAGCAATGCAACTTTAAATGAATCATTAAAGTATTTATATTCTGAAAAAGGTGAAGCCTTAAGTCCAGTAATACAAAGTGAAGTGAATCATCGTTTCGAGAATGTAGTTCGACTTGCAGCGGCAATAAAAGAAGCAAAAGATAGCAACGATGCTGACTTGCAAGTTGTTGCACTTAATGCACTTGAAGAAGAATTGAAAGCTTTAAGAAAACTCAATATAGATACAAGTGAGTTTAAGGGGTTAGGATATAAGGATGATATACCTACTTCCCTACAAGTAATCGCCGAGTCAATAAAGGATAAAGCAGTGAGCCGTGCTGCTCAGGACTTAATCGAACATCCGCCATCATCACTTAAGAATCCAAAAAATCTTGCAATTCAAACTGACCGTATTCTTGGAAATTTGCGCGGTAAAAGTCTTGAACCAGTATATGCTTCAGATATTGCACCTACCCTAGGAGGGTGGATTTACCAAATGAATGAATTAAGCACAAATAGAACATTATGGGAGAATGATTTTAGCGATGATTTTGGAAATTCTGCGTGGGAAAAGTTTAAGAAAATGGAGTCTTTAATTGAAAAAAAACAGTGGGGCAAAGAAGATCCAAGAATTGGAAAATTGTTACAGAATTTCCATGAAAAAAATATATCCTCTATTAAACAATCACTGAAAGATATCCTTCCCAAGGAGAGGGATTCTATTGAATTTAGAAATATTGGTGGTAAATATCCAATTACCACTCGTTTAGAAACTCGCGCGAAAGTTATTGAAGACTACCTCAATGAGTACTCAAGGTATCTTACTCCTAAAGATAAAAGAGAACTTGGAATACTACTTGATCAGACCGCTACCATACTCAATGAAAAAAAAGTTCCAGGAGTACAACTTAGAGATGTAATAGAATTAGAAAATAAAACAGTCGCAAGTAGATTAGCAAATCTTGCAAAAAAACTTCATTCAAATGAAAAACCTCACGCTCATGAGATTGGAAGCGTAATTGATGAGCAAAAAAAAAAGTAATTCAAAATACTGATGATTATTTGAGCAGAATTGGAATAGGATCTTTTGGGATACAACGTGAAGGTGTGATTCGGGGCCCAGACCCAGTGAGTGGGACAGGAAATCTGCGATATGATTCTGATTATGAAACAATGTTGCGTAGAAGAACCAATTTAACAGAAGAACAAATTCAATATGAATTAAACTCGGTGAGAAGTCGTGGAGAAAATCCCAGTCAAAAAATAGGCTCTGTGACTGAATATGTGAAAGCTATGGATATTATTAACTCTCAATTCGAACAAATGAAATTAAAGTTACAACAGGCGTGGAAGGTACGTGGAGATATACGTGAAAGAGAACAACTTATCTCCGAGGCTGAAAGCTTATGGAATGAAATTTTACATAGAGCAAATAGACAAGTAAATGATGGTGGATTGTTCCAAAGAATTACTCATGCAATTAGATCAGGGCAAGGTATTGATGAAGGAACAGAGGCTGTACAAAGAGCGCACAGAAGTCTTGCGAATAATGTAATGGGTGTGAGGGAGTTTTTACAGGATCCACAACGTGTTCTTCTCCCGGATAACTCCGAAATACTCGACAAAGCTCTCTTGAAAAAGAATCCCTCATGGTATGGAAAGATTCCGCAAGTGAAAGAACAACTATTTCGTGAGGTTCGTGAAGCGCTCGTTATTTATAATCAAGGGTATATACGGCCTGACGGTACTCCAGGCTCCTCCATACCCGACTCCGTTATCCGTGAGGTACAAAGTAGAATGATTGAAATTAAGAATAGATACGGAAATGTATTCTTTCCTCAAAGTCTAAAAAAACTAGGTATCCACATACCTTAAAACTTGTGATAAAAAGTAAAATCACATAAAATAAAATTACTTATTAGTTAAGAAAAAATCCTTGCCGCCGTTCTCACCACGCAGTCGTACTTCGGAATCAAGTTTTATTAAAAATGAATTTATTCAAGCCGCAGAGGTTCGTCTCATTGATGAAAATGGGCAACAAGTCGGTGTTTTCCCTACTCGAGAAGCGTTGAAGAGAGCGCAGTTACTTGAACTAGACCTAGTGCTCATTGCACCAACCGCACAGCCTCCTGTTGCGAAAATAGTAGACTATGGTAAATTTTTGTATGAGAAGAAAAAAGAAGAGCAACGAAACAAAGCGAGACAAAAGAAATCTGAATTAAAAGTTTTGAAAGTATCATTTAAAACTTCTGATCATGATAAAATGCGACAAGTGAGTTCGGCGCTTGAATTTATTAAGGAAGGTCACAAAGTACGGATAGAAATGCAATTAAAAGGGAGGGAGAAATCTAAGAAAGATATTGCAATTCAACAAATGCAATCCCTCTTGAACAAAATGATAGATTCGGTTAAAGTGGAGCAACCCGTCACAGTGTTGAACAACGCAGCGGCATTTACCGTGATGGCTAAAAAGTAAATTGTCGCTATATTTTCATCTTTACCAAATTAGTATGCCTAAGTTAAAGACTCGAAAGGTAATCTCAAAAAGATTAAAGGTTACTGCAACCGGAAAATTTTTGAAAAAAACTGCAGGTCAAGATCATTTTAATTCACGTGAACCGGGAAAAGTAAGCCGCAATAAGCGTCGATACCAATTAGTCACCGATTCAGATAAACGTCTCGTGTCGTCATTCATACCTTACTCCCGCTAATTTTTTTTTATGCCTCGAGTCAAACGTGGTACCGCACATATCAAACGTCGTAAGAATATTCTAAAGGCTACAAAAGGTTTTGCCTGGGGTCGCAAAAGTAAAATAAAACTTGCTCGGACTGCAGCACGAAAAGCTGGAGTACATGCCTTCAACGATAGGAGGCTTAAAAAGAGAGATGCACGTGCTACTTGGACTATTAGGATTAATGCAGCAACTCGTTCTCATGGAATATCATACTCTCGATTTATAGCTGAGTTGAAAAAGAAGCACATAACAATTGATAGGAAAATTCTTGCTGAGATCGCGATTGAATATCCTAAAGTTTTTTCAGAAATAGTTGCCTTGGTCAAATAACAAACTTAAAGTGAATCTAGTACATAAAGCAGAGAGTCTTTTTTTATCCACTCGTTCACTTTATGAAACCTAAATTAGGAAAAGCAGTGGTCATTGGTGCAGGATGGGGTGGTCTCGCTGTAGCGATTCGGCTGCAAGCACGAGGATTTTCAACAACTCTTTTGGAAAGGAATAGTCATGTTGGTGGACGAGCAAATATATTTTCAGAAGCAGGATACACTTTTGACATGGGTACTAGCGTCATTACCGCCCCTTCACTCATTGATGAGTTATTTTCACTTAATCAAGAAAAAAAAGAAGACTTTATTAAATTAGTGAAAACAAATCCATCTTATCACATACGTTTTCATGATGGTTCGTATTTTGATTACAATCCTCAACCCGATGCAATGCGCGCTGAGATTGAACGTCTTTGCCCAGGAGAGAGTTCAGGTTATGATAAGTTTCTCATCGCTATTCAAGAGATTTTTCGTATAGGATATAAACAATTAGGAGATGCTACGTTTTTACACTTCAGAGATATGCTCAAGATTCTCCCTGACTTACTGCGACTTCAAGGGTATAGAAGTGTATATTCCTTTGTAAGTGATTTCTTTTCTGATGAAAGATTACGCATGATCTTTAGTTTTCAGCCCACACTAATCGGAGGACATCCTTTTCGAGTTTCAAGTGTGTACTCACTAATCCCCGCATTGGAAATAGATGAGGGTAACTGGTACGTAATGGGTGGTACAAATGTACTCGCGAAGGAATTAGCAGCACTATTTCTCCGCCTAGGAGGAGAAATTAAGCAGCCAATTAATGTTGAAAAAATAATCACTACCGATGCACGTGTATATGGAGTACTCACCTCATCACATGAATTCATCCCTGCAAACTTAGTCGTTACGAATGCAGATGTAATTACCACCTATCAAAGACACTTAGATTTAGATCCTACAAAAATTTGGGGTAAATATATACTTCCTCATTATGCGTTATCAATGTCAGCATATCTTTTATATCTTGGACTAGATAAAAAATATGATCAACTCCGGCATCATGTGGTCTCCTTTGGAAAAAAATATCGTGAAAATCTAGATGATATTTTTTCCAATAGAAAATTGAATGATGATTTTGCCTATTATTTGCATGCACCTTCAAAGACCGATGACTCAGTATGCCCTCCAGGAGGAGAGACAATATATATTCTTGTGCCTGTACCACACCAAACTGAGAATATCGATTGGTATCAATCAGGTCCAACGATGCGTAACAAGATCATAGAACGTCTTGTAAAAGATATGGATATGAAAGATATTAGAGAACATATTGTGGTTGAACGCTCATTCACACCAGATGATTTTGCAAATACATATGAAGCATGGAAAGGGAATGCTTGGTCGGTTGAGCCGGTATTATGGCAAAGCGCATGGTTTAGGCCGCATAATCGATGCCCATATTACCGCAACCTTTATTTTGTAGGAGCAGGAACTCATCCTGGCGCAGGTTTTCCTGGTACAGTAAATAGTGCCAAGGCAACAGAGCGCCTAATTGCTCAAGATTTCAAATTAAATGATCACCGCGCCTAATATAAAAAACTTTACACGCGCAGAGGCAATATCAGCTTTAGAAAAAATACAACCTCGGGCATACGGAGTAACCAGAAATTATCTCGACGGAAAAGTCACCTGCCTCTCGCCCTTTATTTCACATGGTTTATTAACCATTGATGAGATTGTAACTTTTCTTGATACACATGAAGAGAAGGTACAAGCGTATAAGTTATATCAAGAACTTGGGTGGCGTCTTTTTTTTCATAATATTTGGGATTGGATAGGAGATAAAATTTTGGAAGATATTGAAACACCAAAAATTTCTTACGATGCTTTACACAATGAGATACCGCCCGACATTCAAAATGGAACAACAGGAAATGGAATAATTGATGCTATTCTCCATCGGCTATTCAGTACAGGGTGGCTTCATAATCATGAGAGGATGTGGCTAGCGTCATACATGTGTCATTGGAGAAAAATTAATTGGAAAATCGGTGCGCAATTTACCTACTATTATTTTATTGATGGAGACCGTGCGAGTAACCATCTTTCATGGCAATGGGTAGCTTCTACATTTTCCTCGAAGCCATATTTTTTTAATTATGAAAATGTTTTGAAATATGGAAAATCACTTTGCAAGTCAACACATAAAGAAAAAAGTGACTTTGATATGCCCTATCCTTCACTTGAAAAAAAACTATTCCCCCAAGGGATATCTTCAGGTGTAAGAAAAGCATTACCCTTAGAAAAGACTATTTCTTCTACATGGGTATCACAAAGTGAGATAACTAAAGAATACTCCTGGATTCTCACCCCTCACGCATTGGGTACACATCTCTACCCTTCTTCTCCGATTGCATATTTGGAACCAAGTGGATCTGGGTATCAATGGAGTCCAATGAGAGCATCTCTTATTAAGAGCTGTCTTACCTATGATTGGCCTCGGATATCACTGAGTCTTTCTTCAGAAAATATTTCATTTCTTTCATCATCACTCCCACGCACTCTTGCAATGTATGGATGGTATGACTCCTCTTTTATCTCAATGGTTACTACATTAAAAAAGCTTGGGCATTCTATACTGCTTGTTCGCCCTCCTGCGGAGTGGTCAGGGTCTCGTCCTCTTTGGAGATTTTTTCATTATTGGGAAAAACTCGCTCCTCTTTGGGGACTTACTCCACAGCGAATTGTACCTTAATATGGAGCTAATCTTGGACAACATAAGAAGCGCACATAATGTGGGATCTCTTTTTAGACTCGCTGATGCAATGGGAGTACTTTGTATTCATTGTTGTGGAATTACTCTCTCACCAGGAAAAGGTAAATATTTAGAAAATAAAAAATTAGAGAAAACTGCATTAGGAGCACATCTTACTATCCCTACAACTACATGGGAATCTGCAAGTGAGGCAGCGAAAGAATGTGCTGATAGAGGTAAAAATATTTTTAATCTTGAGATTCATTCTAATGCAATCCCCTTCTATACAGCACCTATGTTTGATTGGGATAGTCTTGCAATAATTGTGGGACATGAAAAAACAGGTATCTCAGAAAGAGTTTTGACTACATATCCCACGCTTTATATTCCAATGTATGGAAAAAATAAAAGCTTGAATGTGAGTGTTGCTGCAGGAATTGTACTATCTTATTTTAGATATAAATCTCTTTAAAAAGTTTTATATTCCTTATTTTTTGTAATATAGTAAAACAATGAATGAAGGGATTTTTATATTTGGAACCCAACTTTCAAAAAACTACAATTCATGGAAAGAGTTTCCAAAAAAAGGGCATGTATGCATGGTGGAAACACCTGCAGAAGTATATCTTGATCAGCCCTATAAAAAGTATATGAATAAGTATCCTTATATGGATCGTATACGTCATCATTCTTGGAAATTGGTGGCGTGCTTTTCAGGTATGCGTCATTTTGCTGAACAATTAAAAAAAGAAGGATACTTAGTTCATTATAAAAAAATAGATGATGAAAAACCTCATAGTGATTTTATTTCATCAATAATCGAATGGGCAGAAAAAAATTCTATTTCTAAAATACGAATGACAACTTCCCTTGAAGCACATGGAAAAGAAGTAATTGAATCTCTTCGTCACGCTCTTCTATCGCATAAAATTTCTCTCGAAATATTTGAAGACAACTCTTTTTTAATGAGTGAGGAAGATAACAAAACATGGTTCAAAAAAAATTCTTCAACACGACTTGAAAATTATTATCGTACGATTCGTGCACGCTATGGGTGGCTTATGAAATCTTCAGGGGCACCTGAAGGTGGAAAGTGGAATTTTGATAAAGAAAACAGAGAGCCATATCGTGATGTTCTCCCCTCCCCTCCTCCTTCATATTCCCCTGATGCCTGCACAAAAGAAGTGATTGAAATAGTGGCGCATCTTTTTCCAGAACAACCCGGCACGCCTCATGAATTTAATATGCCAGTCACACGTACCCAAGCACTTGATCAATTAAATAGTTTTATAAATAACTCTTTATATAATTTTGGCCGATATGAAGATGCTATGCGAGCCCCAGAACGTGGCAATGAGAATGCGTCAGCAGTATTATTCCATTCTCAACTCTCCTTCCTTATGAATATGGGCTTATTATGGCCTCAGGAGGTTATTGAAGCAGCGTGCACTGCGTTTTATAAAGGATCTGTACCTCTTGCAAGCGTTGAGGCATTTATACGTCAAATTGCAGGATGGCGAGAATATTGCAGAGGATTTTATCAGGCTCATATGCCTGAATTAAGAGAAGCAAACTACTTTAATTTTTACAACAAGCTTCCTGATTTTTTCTGGAATGCAAATACTGATTTAAATTGTCTAAAATACTCACTACAAAATGTACTGAAAACTGGATACAATCACCACATTCAACGATTGATGATTATTGGCAATTTCGCGCTTTTGATGGAGACTTTACCTGCAGCAGTAGCGCATTGGTTTTGGTCACTATACATTGATGCATATGAATGGGTAGAGTTGCCCAACGTCGCTGCTATGTCACAATTCGCAGATGGGGGGAATATGGCATCAAAGCCATATATATCTGGAGGGGCATATATACATAGAATGTCGAATTATTGTGCTACATGTCCTTATGCGACCAAGGGAAAACCTAATCCTCTCACCCACGAATATGCATGCCCCTATACATTACTTTATTGGAATTTTTTAATTTCTCATGAGGAAAAACTTAAAAAAAATTTTAGAATGGCTCATCAACTGAGGAGTGTGAAAAAACTTTCAGAAAGTGAAAAAAAAGATATCATGCACCGCGCGAAAAAATATATGAAGTTACTACGAGACAATGGCTCTTTGTATGAAAAAAAGTCCTCTCAAGCTCAATAGACTCACTAAGATTTGCATAACCTGTGCGCGACCAATGCAAATGAGAAAAAAATGGCGTGCGACATGGGATGAGGTTAAATATTGTTCTAAGATGTGCCGGAAAAAAAGCAAGTAGATGATATCCCTTGCTTATTAAAATTACTTCTTATCCCATAGTAGCATTCGTCTTTTGCGATAACTTTTTTATCAAATTCATTGCATATATCACGCAACATGACCTTATATAAAGTTTCACGTAGTCTCACACAAAAAGATGTTCTTCAGCTATCCGATACTGAGTTGTTTATGTCACGATCCAGTTATAAGAGGAAGTTCACTTGTAGCAAGTTGGTGGTTAGTCAATTAAATGTAAAGCTATTTATTTTTATGGTAAAAATTTATTTCAATCCATTATCTCAAATAACTAATTGTTGAAAAAATAATAATTTAATTGAATGGATACTATTTTGTTTTTTAAATTATACTGCATATTGTTCCTCTTTTTTGTCTAATTACTTTTAATGAATTACGTCAACATGTGAATTAACGAGGGAAAAGGCGTTAATAAACATTTTTTAAAAAAAAAATAATCGGCTACCATTTGTGCATGAAAAGTCGAGATTCCAGAGACACAATAGGCGGCAAAATCCCTCCTCAAAACCTTGAGGCAGAACTTTCCGTGCTCGGTGCAATACTTTTAGATAAAGATGCATTAATTAAAATTATTGACAGACTAGAACCAGAAGACTTTTACGACCCGCGCCATGGATTGGTATATGAAGCTATGATTGATGTCTATCAACAACGTCAACCGGTTGACATTTTATCTGTTTCAGCGCGTCTGCAAGATAAAAAACAATTAGATACCATTGGTGGTTCAGCATTTCTAGCAACCCTCACTGAATCAGTACCAACTGCCAGCCATATTGTCACATACGCAGATATCGTAATTAGTAAAGCAACTTTGCGAAGACTTATTGCGGCAGCTGATCATATTACTGCGCTTGGATACCAAGAGGAATCTGAACTCACGACCATTCTCGATCAAGCAGAACAAAAACTATTCTCAATTTCTCAAAAGCATTTACAACAAAACTTTGTTCCCATAAAAAATGTATTGTCAGAAGCATTTGATAGAATTGATGATATTCATAAGGAAGGAGGTTCACGACATGGTCTTACCACAGGGTTTAGAGATTTAGACGGACTTCTTGCGGGTCTACATCCCTCAGACTTAATTATTCTTGCGGCTCGTCCTTCAGTCGGAAAAACATCTCTCGCACTTGATATTGCACGCGCGGTCGCAATCAGAGAAAAAACACCCGTAGGAATATTTTCCCTTGAGATGTCGAAAGAACAGTTGGTAGATCGAATGCTTTCAGCATCGGCTGGTATAAGTCTTTGGAAAATGCATACTGGGAAGCTACAAAGTAATCCTCTTGACGATGATTTTACACGCCTCGGTGAAGCAATGGGTATGTTGGCAGATGCACCGATTTATATCGATGATTCTCCTTCTGCAGGAATTATGGAACTACGCGCAAAAGCGAGGAGACTGCAAATGGAGCATGGATTAGGTCTTATTATTGTTGATTACTTACAGTTGATGGAAGGTCGCTCTTTTTCTGGCGTTGATAATCGGGTACAAGAGGTTGCTGAGATCACTCGAGGTTTAAAACAAGTTGCGCGTGAGCTGAAAGTTCCGGTACTCGCACTATCCCAATTATCGCGTATGGTTGAGCAACGATCCCCCGCTATTCCTCGTCTATCAGATTTGAGAGAATCAGGCTCAATTGAGCAGGATGCCGATGTGGTAATGTTCATTTACAGAAAAGCCGTAGATAAAAGTCAGCAAATCACCGAAGAAGAAAAACATCTTGCTGAAATTCATGTAGCAAAACATCGTAATGGACCGGTAGGAGTTGTAAATCTCTTTTTTAACGGAGATCGAGTTTCTTTCTCTGATTTAGATCAGAAATATCACCATCCTTTTGGTACCACATAACTCTTGCGTATAATTTCATTTAGTGGCACATTATTACTATGTTTTCTAAACTCAAACAAATTAAGGACTTAAGAGACCAAGCTAAGAAGATGGAGACTCTTCTTAGTGCGGAAAAAGTATCATACTCTCACAAAGGATGTACAGTAGAAATCGATGGTACGTTTCGTGTTACCAAATTAAGTTTAAATGAGGAAATCCTTTCACCTTTAAAAAAAGAAGATGCTGAAAAAGTTATATCAGAATTGATGTCCGAAGGAATAAAAAATGCACAACAGCGCATTGCGAAACGTATGCAAGAACTCCAAAAGTCTGGCGAGATTCAATTGCCCGATCTTTCATCTTTATCTTAATCTTTCTTAACGCGCATGAAGCGCTATCCAGATGCAATTCGATCAGTAATCGAAGCCTTTGCTGAGTTGCCGGGAGTTGGATTTCGTACTGCTGAGAAGTATGTATATTGGCTTTTACGCCAAAGTAAAGAAACTTCTCGTACACTTGGAAACGCCTTGCTCTCACTCACAGATGGACTTTCATATTGTACCAAGTGTTATGATTATTCTGACCAATCTGTATGTAGAATTTGTCGAGATACACAGAGGGATAAAGGTTTGCTGTGTATAGTTGCGCATCCTTATGACATCCCCGCACTCGAGCAAACAGGGTATCAAGGACTTTATTTTGTACTTGGAGGAGAGCTTGCTCCACTTTCTGGAATCGGTCCAGAGCAACTACGAATAAGAGAGCTAGTTGAAAAAATAAAATCTTTTACACCTTCAGAGATAATACTTGCTTGTAATCCAGACAAAGATGGAGAAGCTACTGCAGTCTTTATTGCAGCGCATATTCATAAGCTCAATTTACCGATACAAATCACACGACTCGCGAAAGGACTTACCTTAGGTTCTGCGATTGAGTACGCCGATGAAGTTTCTCTTGCCGCTTCATTAGAAAATAGAACAAAGGTTTGACACTTATTTTTGAATCTGATATTCATTGAAGATATAACTTATAAAAGGAGGTAGTTATGAAAAACGATTCTGACAATTCATTAGCACTCGCTAATAAAAAAAATGATAAAAACTCAAAACAAGTGAACAATGATTCTTCTTATAAGAAGAATTTTGAAAATGAAAACAAAATTGAATGCCAGCATGGATGGCCGAGCCCTCCAGGACTTCCCCATCGGGCAATTTCCCCAACAAAGGGCAGATCTAATTGAGAATCTTTTGTTGCTGAACTTAAGGGATATTTCATCTATTTTCAATTTGTAATTCGTGTCTTAACAACAAAAAGTTATGAATAGAGTATGTAAAAAAATACTCTTTGAAGTTTCCCATCAACACATAAGCCCGCTTTGTGCGGGCTTTCATGCATTTCAACCGCTACCAGCGGCCTGACGCTTCGGAAGAAAACTTCCTTTACGTCTGACACTTGGTGCTACTTGTTTCCGTAGTAGGAGGGGACCACGGGACGTTTGCGCTGATAACGGTAAAGATTTTGCTAGTTTAGCAAGTTTTTTAATATAAGGCAAATAATTTATGAGTTTATCTCTAGCCATTCTAAAAACACTTCAAGAAATTCTAAATCAGCTGCTTTTTTTCCTAATCCATCACCCCATATATTTTGTACAGAAATAATGTGTTGTAGTTGACTTAAAGAAAGCCCTGCAAGTAAATAATTATTTAGTACGACTTCCCACACACTTCCTCTACGTGAAATGATTGATCCAGAATCACCCCAGTGGAAATATACTCTTTTTTTTCTTTTGTCCCAAATTCCCAAAAAAATAATATTTTGAGATTCGTAAATACATACTTTTTCTTCACGAAACATAGGTTCAATTTCATTTTCATCGCTGTGAACTGCATGATTTTTAACGTGAGGCATTGTAACCTGTTGAATTGGCATAGGAGACGTATGAACCCCTCTTGAGGACGATATGTCAGAATCTAAACCGGAAGAGTCCCGAGAAGTTGATGGGATACGGGAAAGTAAAGACTGTATAGGCACAAAACCACCACGCTCACTCATAATGTGAGCCTAGCTTGAAAAAACAAAAAGTAAAGTGTTTATAAGCGAATCTTTTGCTCAAGGCAACGTATAGAGTCGGTTACTTTAAATACTCTTACTCCGCTACCTAAAGGATTATATCCCATTAAAATTTCGAGTATATCCGAAAATCCATCCCCATCTGAGTCCCTTGAGAAAATATTTGTACCATAAAGTTGTATTTCATCTGAGTCGCTTAGTCCATCACCGTCACTATCACGTCTACCTGCGCAGTAATCAGGTGCACTCTCTTTAAGCTGCACAACTGTGGACTCAACATTAGACGCATCAGACCCATCACTTGTTCCTAATGCCGGCAATACATCAATTGATCTGGGGCGTTGAGGTGCAGGTATTGAAGTATTTACAACGGCTGATCGACTCCGACCGACTTGAAAGGTGTTGGTTACAACCCGCCAATCGGTATCTGCTCCACGAGTTGCCCATTCGACAGTCCATCTCCCCATAACATTGAACGCGGGACAATTATGATAAAGTTCTTCTGCTTTCCATCCAAGCTCTGAAAGACGCGATAACGCTCCCCGTGATTTAAGGCTGAACTGTTCAGTACTTCGTTCACAATGTAAATTCATTCCAGGATCATATAATCTAAAACGGAGCATGACGTCGTCACGATCTATCTCACTCGCATTTACAACACCTCCACTATATATTCCATAAGAGAGCTCTACTTTGGGTGCAAAACGTACATCTCGAATAGGAGATAATTCTTCACTTAAAAAAAATAATGCATCTGCAGGAATTGGATTATTTGGTATAGGATAATTTCTTTGAATTGTAGGAGTCCCAATTATATCTATAGAGGAGAAAAGAGGTGCAGGATATACCCAGAAATAGCGAGTAAGCCAGTAATCTGCTGAGGTTCCACTCAAAACATCTGGTGAAGTAGACGTGATATTTAAATTAAAAGTGTACCTACCCCCAGCAGGATATGGGTCACATTTTGTCTCATAGAGAGTATAAGGTAACTCAAAAGGAGATCGTGAAACTACATCGCCCACGGTTGCGCGACCTCTACATAAAATATTACTGTCACCTTCACCTCCAATAGATTCTTCTGCGCGAACCTCAAAATATGCTACTACATCATGAGCTATATGGCTTGAGATATTCACCATTGAGAGATTGAGGGTACGAATCGCTTCATTTAATGAAAAAGTAGCACCGATTGTGCTCGGAGGAATTTGGCCTGGTGTAGTAATCCGAATGTCAATAGAGTCCCAAACAGCAGCAGTTAAAGGTCTAAGAGGCAAAAAAAAGCCAAAACTACTTGTAACTATAACAATTAAAACTAAGAGAGATGTTTGAAGACGGGGAAAAAAATTTATTTTCATTTTTTTAGTTTAAAATTTTTTTTATTATTTGTCAATATTCTATTGCGTCCACTATTATGCACTAGTGCAAGATACTCTGAATAAACACGGACTCACGGTTGTGCATAATATACCCCATACTACCGCGGGGATATATTGGTGCGTGAACACATTTATAGGGAATCCTAAAAAAAATTTTCTTATAACCTCCCCTTCTCTTGTTAATGCTAAAAAATATTTATTTCTTGCATCATGGTGGCATGCTTATTTAAATTCTCCCCTTGATAAAATCGTTATAGGAGAACGCGAAACATTAATCTCATTAATTTCCAGTATAATTTATGAAAATGTACAAGGGTTTTGGTGTATTATACCCCTTGCCGAACTTGAAAAAGGTATTTCATTTTCAGATACTCTACACGTCTCTAAGAAAGAGAAGATTTCACCGTCTGTACTTTCTATGAGATTAAGCTCATCCGGATATATTCCCTGCGCGACGCTTGATTCATCAGGATATTTTACTAACCTGGGCGGGACTATTCAGTGGCAGATAGCAGATTATAAACTTACCGCCACATTTGATGAATCATCAGTAGAATCTCTTACTATTAATGGAAAATCAACCCAAAGTATGGAAATCATACCACTTCCCTCAGGCGGGAATGCGTGCAAAAACGAAATAACTTGGGGCGAGTGGATATCACAACAGAACTGGTTTTCGAAACTTATCATATGTGACTCTGACAGTTGGATTGATGAAGATAAAAAAGGGCTCTCATCATGGCGAAAAAGAGGAAATGGATTTATGTTATCCGCATGGCCACACGGTGGGATAGATTCTGGATTACGCCGCATACATCTCAATTCCCCACATTTACGACATCTTGCAGAATATGTCAAAGAAAAAAAGGAGTATGCATGGTATTGTGCCCGAAGCGGTTCACATGACTGGTCTATGCCACTTTTAAATATTCCTTCGGTGCAGACTCCCCGATGGCAATCTTTTATTGATGAGAAAAATAAAAAGGGTTGGATTAATGAAGATATCTTTTTTGAGGAAAATTCATCTGTTCGAAATTTAAAAACGGAAAGTGTAAGAGAAGAATTGAGTATCAAACCTGGAGACTATGTAGTACATGCGGATCATGGAATTGGAGTATTTCAAGGTATACGATCACTCATCCATAACAAAGTTTCCCAAGAATATTTTGTAGTTTCATATGCATCAGAAGATACCCTATATATTCCTATTGATAGTGTCGATCGCCTGGAAAAATATGTCGGATCAGCCCATCCAAAAATTCATCGATTACATGGAGGAGATTGGGCGATTGCTGAGGCTACCGCGCGGGTACAAACGAGAGCAATTGCAGCTGAACTTCTCTCACTTTATGCTGAACGAAGTCTATGGGATGCTCCTGTGTTCCCCCTTTCTACGACAACTGAAGATGAAACTCTTTCAACCACCTTTCCCTATATTCTCACTCCTGACCAGGATGAGGCAATACTTGCCTGTTATCGAGATTTAGCTAAAGGAAAACCAATGGAAAGGCTTATTGCAGGAGATGTAGGATTTGGCAAAACGGAAGTCGCATTAAGAGTTGCTGCGCGGGTAATTGCACATGGTGGTCAAGTAGCATGGATGGCCCCCACTACAGTATTAGCACAACAACATTTTGATACATTAGCAGAACGTACCTCACCATTGGGATGGCGAATTGGAAACTTTTCAAGACTAACTACAAAAAAAACCCTCAAAGAAAATATTAATTTGCTTTCATCAGGTGAAATAAAAATTGCAGTGGGCACTAGTAAACTACTGTCGCCGGATATTCAATTTAAACAACTTGCACTTCTTATCATTGATGAAGAACAAAGATTTGGAGTTAAAGATAAAGAGTTACTCAAAGAAAAGAAAAAAAATATTCATGTTTTAACTTTAACTGCTACTCCACTTCCAAGAACACTTAATTTATCTCTCACAGGAGTTCGAGATTTGTCATTTTTGCGGACTCCTCCCCCAGGAAGAATGCCTATAGAAACACATGTGCTCCCCCACAACGATGAAACTGTAATCCGCGCGCTCGACTTTGAATTAAAAAGGGGTGGACAGGCATACTATGTCCATAATGAAGTCGCCACGATTCATAGTACTCTCGCACATTTAAAAAAACTTATACCTGAAGGGCGTTTTGGTATCGCGCATGGTCAGATGGCTGAAAAAGATCTTATCAATGCAATGCGTGCTTTTGATATAGGAGATACCAACATTTTGGTATGTTCTACTATTATTGAAAATGGAATTGATCTACCTCGCGCAAATACCCTAATTGTAGAAAATGCGACTAACTTTGGTCTTGCGCAATTATATCAATTACGTGGACGTGTGGGACGAAGCGCAGTACAAGCATATGCATATTTTTTATATGATCGACAAAAACTTATAGGAGATGCCGCTGCACGCCTTTCAAGCCTTGTAGAATTTAATAAGCCTGGAGATGGACTTGCGGTGGCAATGCGCGATTTAGAGTTACGTGGCATTGGAGAAGTATTGGGAAGTGAGCAAAGTGGAAAAATTGCAGGTGTTGGCTTGGGAACTTTTACTCGATTATTGGAAGCAGCGGTTGAAGAAATAAAATCCGGGACGGTACGACCAACTGAACTCTCCGTGAGAATCTCACTTCCTATTTCATATGGACTACCCCTCATTTCTGATATAGAACATATGGCAATCTCAAAAAAACTTTCGCTGTACCAATACTTTGGAAAAATAAGAGATGTCGTTACACTTCAAAATGCAATTGCTGAATGGGAAAATACACATTCAATAACACGCACTAAGCACCAAAATTGGAAAAATCTTACTTTACTGTGGGAAATTAAAATTTATGCACGTTCTCTCAACATTGAAGAGATACGATACTCAAATTTATCAGAAGATAATGACACCTTAATATTGAGATTCGTGAGAGAAATACCTTGGCATAGGTATTCACAATTGCTCAAAGAGAACCAAGATTGGAAAAGTATTGGTAAAGAATTACATCTGCCTCTGAAAAATAGATTCAATGATAATGATCTTCTGCTATTAGCACATACTCTAGAAAGTCTTACCAAATAAAAAACCCTTTTATGAAAGGGTTTTTTTATAAATTAATTTTTTCAAATTTTTAATTTTAAAATTTTTTTTCAAAATTTTTAGTGCATTAACATAAATTTTTTTAAACCTAGAGAAAAGGTTATTTTTTCTGATACAAATCAAATCTTTTTCCAAGCACTTAATGAACATAGCACCTTCTTCTTCAGAAAAACTTTCTAAAAAATAAATAAAGAGTTTATTATCTTCTGGAATAAAACAAGGAAAGTCACTTTCGTAAAATTTTAATCCAAAAGAAGTACATTCCCTACACCATTCTAGAAACTCTGGAGGTCTTTTATTCCCCGGGAAATCTAGATAAGAATGCGCCTTTAAATACGGGTGCTTTAATGCACTTTCTAAGACGCCACCCTTTAGTGACCAATCTAAGACTTTATCCTCAAACTCTGATGCATTAGCGAATTTAACAAGGAAATTTAATTTTCCCCCTGTTAGGTAACGAAGATGAGCTTCAATTTCATTTTTTATTTCTTCTGTAAAACCATGTTGCTTCACGGAGTAGCACCTCATTGAAGCGTAAATATCACTTACTATTTCTAAAATCCTGTTGTGATTCCACATAGATTCTTCTAGAAATTTTTTTAATGTAGGCAGTGCATTTGGAGTGTTTGCAATTTTTACATAAAGGGGCTTATTTAAATTCTCTCCCCATTCAAGACCAGTGTATTGTCTACACATTTCATTTAACACAGAAATTTCTTGCGAAATGTAGACAGGATTCCAAATAAATTCTGGAGCAACTAATTTCTCGGAATTTGTATAGCGTAAAGTGGTATATACAGAATATCCGATATTGTTCATAAATATTGTTTTCAAAATGGGGTTTGGAACCTTGTCAGTCTGGAATTCAGGCTGATCATCTTCAAAAAAACGTTCCATTTTTCCTCCTCTTTAATTTAATTCATTAATAAACTACTTTCTTTAATTTTTTTTGTCAAAAGACTCATTTACTGGAATTGAAAATACACCTCTCAAAAAACCATAAAAAAATAGTTGTATTCCAACCGCACAAGCAAGACAAGAGGGTATTAAAATGCGAAGTGTATTTCTAATGTCAAGTCCAATGAATCCTGACCGCACCCAGTTTGCCACTAAAATTAACATCACACATAAACTAAAAAGACTCATAATTCCGCCAATACAAACCCACCAATCATGAGGAAATAATTCTTTTTCCTTCTCAAGAAATCCTGCTTTATACCCATAGGCTCTCGCTAAAGATCCTGCACCAATTACTGAAGTACCAACAATAACTAAGACCATTCCCGCTATGCTGGTCATCACATCAAAAGTAGCAACTCCTATTGCCACGGGAGATCGAAGTGTAGTAATAACCGCAATTAACCCTATAGTAACCATACTCCAACCTGGAAATAAAAAGAGCCAACGTGGTGCGTGCCATAACATAAATCGAATATGTCGCCACCCATCTTGGAGAGGTCGTAAATGAGGAACTCTTCCGTAAGGTCCATTATACAAAGTCACAGGAACCTCTCGTATTTGAAACCGTTGTAATTGGGCTTTAATGATCATCTCACTTGCAAACTCCATTCCATTGGCAACCAAGTTAAGTTTTTGAAGAGATGAACGGTATGCTGCGCGCATTCCACAATTGTAGTCGCCAATTGATGTACCAAAAAAAAGCTTGCCAAAAAAGGAAATTATAGGAGTCCCTATCGCACTCCAGCGAGTCATTGCACCGGAAATTTTTTCCGCAATTAATCTATTTCCGATCACTACATCGGCCCCCTCTTTCAAAGTGGTGATTAAAGGTAATGCTTCATCTAAATGATATGTGTCATCTGCATCTGCCATAATAATAATTTCACCTTGTGCATTAAGAATTCCCTCTCTTAGCGCAGACCCATACCCTTTCTTTTTTACATGAAGTACTTTTGCTCCTGATTTTTCTGCATATATATCTGAACCATCACTTGAACCATTATCAACAACAATTATTTCACCTGTCCCCGCCAATTCTATCAATTTTTTTGCACGAAAAATCACTTTTTCAATTGTCTGTTTCTCATTCAAACAAGGTATAATAACTGAAATATCCATACATTTAAACTAGCATGTTTTTGTAAACGATGTATCCACACTTTATAGAGGCAGCGCTTGTGGTTTAAAAATAATGAATAAAACTTAAAATATGGATAAATTTGATATTGCTGCATGGTATCTTGCATTCATATCGCATGGAGGATCTCGCAGACGACTATGGCGACGTTGGCAGAATGAAAATATTGATGCTTTAACTTTTACACAAAATTCTCAATCATGGCATCATTTGTGGCTTAAGAAAAAGCCACCTGAGATACTTAATTTTAAAAATACAATTACACAATTTAGAAAAGAGCTGGAATGTGCACAGGAAAACTCTTTCGATATTATTACTGTGAATGATAAGGATTGGCCGGCACGGCTCCATCATCTCTCTGATCCACCTTTAGTGATATTCTACAAAGGGGCGAGAGCATTACTCACAAAAACATCTCTCTCTACCGCAATTGTAGGTGCGCGTGATGCTGATCCGCTTTGGGTTAATACATTATTAAACTGCGTAATGGCATCTCCAGCGCATCATGGCACAATTATCTCAGGACTTGCGCGTGGTGTTGATGCAGCCGCTCATGAATGGTCTATAGAAAAAGGATTTGGCACAATTGCTATAATTGCGGGAGGTATTGAAAAACTTAGTGGATGGCAAAAAGAATTAAGTAAAAAAATTTGTTGTAATGGTGGAGTTGTGGCCTCAGAATATTTCCCATTTTCACCACCTCACGATTGGGAATTCGCTGAAAGAAATAGACTTGTTGCAGCACTTTCACATCGATGTTTGGTTGTGGCTGCAACTGAAAAATCTGGCAGCTTAATTACCGCAAAAATTAGTGCAGATCTTGGTCGCGATGTATTTGTTATTCCGCATGGATGCGATAGTCCTTGGAAAGGAAGTTTATCACTACTTAGCCAAGGAGCAATCCTCTGTTATAGCCCGAGTTGTTGGCCAGAAACACCACATATTTACTCAGAAAATCTATCTAACGTACCTATCAATGAGGAAGATGAATTTTTTCAAATATTGAGCTTGCTCAATACTCCTCTTCGCTTAGATGAGATATCAAAAAAACTCTCACTCTCTCTCGAAGAGACCCAATCTATACTTTGCCGTGCAGAAAGAAAAAAAATAGTAAAATGTGATGAACTTGAATTTTGGTCTCGACAACATTTTTTATCCAACAAAAGATAATGCAAGTGGAAGAGTGAGAGCACTCCCCAAAGTAGAAATTAAAATAGTTGTAGCCACAAATTCCTCCTCTACACGATATTGCTCAGCGATAACAAATCCTGTGACCGCTGAAGGTACCGCGGTAACTAAAACTGAAATAATGAGCGATACCCCCGATACACCGGTAATGTAATGCGCAATCCAAGCCAAAAAAGGGAAAAATATTATTTTTACTATAGATGCGAGTGTTGCCATTTCCCTACTATGAGTAGAAAATCTCCCATACAAAAAAGATCCTAACACGAAGAGGGACAACGGAGAGGCGGTCGCACCTATGAGGGCAAGACTTTTTTGTACTGCCGCAATCCATCCAACTGGTGGAACCAATAAAGAAAGAGTTATTCCACAAAGCAGTGAGAGCGGTATAGGATTTAAAATGAAATTAATCCACATCGAAGATGTATTTTGTCCAGGATTCTGAGGTAATGTAGAAAGAAAACCAAGCACAATCAAAAAACCAATTACAAACTGAATAGTCGCCGCCGCTGCCACAAGCGGGATTGACTCTCTCCCGAGAAACTGCTCCCCGATAGCCGTACCCATATAAATACTATTTCCAATTGTTGTCACCATTAACCATGCAATACGCTTACTTGGACTTGTACGAAACAGAATACAACCTCCCACCACTACAAGAGCAAGGATGAAAGTGGTGATTATACTATATCCTGCAATTTTCCATAGTTCAGACTGTTGTAAAGAAAGGCTCCAAAAACTTCCTGCAATGAGTGCTGGTAACGCGATTCTATAGGTAAATCCGTTGAGAGAATGAATCCATGATTCTTCTACTACCTTTACCGCCCTTAAAAGATAGCCAGCACTAATAATTGCAAATACCGGAATAGTGAGGAAGAAAATAGACACAGAGCAAGTATATATAATTTAACTATAAAAGCCTATGTAATAAAAATTTTTCTTATCACAAAAATTAAAATGATTTCTAGACCACAAAATTTTATTTTTCTAGTATAACACTATGTCTTCTGAATTTTTCTCCCAATACTCACATAAAAAAGTCCTGATCTTTGGCCTAGGGATACATGGAGGTGGTACTGCCTCAGCGCTTTTCTTTCTTAAAAATGGCGCACAGGTGCGTGTTACCGATATACGTACTGAAGAAGTGCTCTATGAAAGCATAAAAAAAATTCTTGCAGTAACATCAAAGGTTTCTTTTACGATTGGATCCCATTCTCAAAAGGATATTGAGTGGGCAGATATCATAGTTCTCAATCCAGGAGTTTCTCCTGAAATTCCTTTGATTAATCTGGCACAAAAATTTGGTAAAGAGATTACAAATGAAGCCGATATTTTTTTAAAATTCTGTCCCTGTCCTGCAATAGGAATTACAGGTACTCGCGGTAAAACAACCACCACTTCATGGATACACACATTACTCTCAACAACAAATGAACATGTCGTGCTCACTGGAAATTCTTCTGAAACTCCAATGTTATCTGTACTCGAGAATCTACAAAGTTACTCATCTGTTGTCGTTGAATTATCAAGCTATCAATTAGAATTAGTCAAAAATAGTCCCTCCACCGCAGTAATTACAAATTTAAGTCGTGACCATTTAAATCGACACAAGACTATGGAAAGTTATGCGAAATCAAAGGCACATATTTTTACATTCCAAAAAAAAGAAGAGAAATGCATACTAAATTTTGAAAATGAGTGGACGCCCTTTTTTGAAAAAATTCCTCACGAAGGCGAAAAGTTTTATTTCAACCTTTCATCTCAAGATAAGCTACGAAAAGGACTGGTACATGAACATGGGAAACTTTATTTTAAAGAAAAAAATAATATTTTAAATGAGCTTTGGGATACAAAAGGATTTATTCAGCATTGGGGACAACATAATTTTGAAAATGCATGTGCGGCATCTCTTGCGACTTATCTGAATGGAATGTCATGGGAATCGATTTTTAGAGGATGGAATACACTCCATACAGTACGATTTCGACAAGAGAAAATTTTTGATAATGGTACATTAACAATTATTAATGATACTACAGCGACATCACCCGCAGGTACAATTGCTGCTTTGCAAAGGTTCGCTTCGACTGAACTGGTTCTCATTTGCGGAGGAACAGACAAGTCTTTAGATTTTACAGAGTGGGCACGTGTGGTTGCGCACACTGTTCTTCCGGAAAATATTTATTTTTTATCAGGCTCTGCTACCGAGAAAATGAAAGAGTCTTTACAGAATATACATTTTCCTTGGGCGCGTAGCACTGAAAGTAATGATCCAAAATCTTTAATTACTTCTGCCTATACTAAGGCTAAAAAAATTAGCTTACGTGACGTTGCCCAATCCTCACATCCTACAAGAGTCACGTTGCTATTTTCTCCAGGCGCGGCAAGTTTTGAGTTATTTAAACATGAATTTGACCGCGGATTGCAATTCGAAAAAATCATAGGACACGGGCCTTCTATTGACGGTACAATGACATCCTGACAATCTAAAGCAATGCCTGCACACACTTTAGTAATTGTAGAATCACCCACTAAAGCAAAAACAATATCTAGTTATCTCGGTAAAGACTACAAAGTGCTATCTTCTTTTGGTCATGTCCGTGATTTACCAAAGAATGGGCTTGGAATTGATACAGAAAATGGATATACCCCAACGTACGAAATTTCAACTCGTGCACAGGAGCATGTTGCATTGCTCCAAGACGCGGCAAAGGAAGTTCAACATATCGTTCTGGCAACAGATGAAGATCGAGAGGGAGAAGCGATAGCATGGCATCTCGCAACTTTACTTAAAATACCTTATGCGCAAGCAAATAGAATTGTTTTTCATGAAATTACAAAAAAAGCAATTCTTACCGCCCTTGAAAATCCTCGCACACTCGACATCAATCTAGTAAATGCGCAACAAACAAGAAGAATTATCGACAGACTTGTAGGGTATGAGCTCTCACCTTTTCTTTGGAAAAAAGTGGGTCGCGGACTGTCTGCAGGACGTGTACAATCTGCTGCAGTACGCCTTATCGTGGAAAAGGAGCGAGAAATTAATGCGTTTATAGTGACACACTATTGGTCGGTACACGGAATTTTTCGAATTCATAATGCTTCAGTGGAGGCAGAATTGAAAGAATGGAAAGGGCGCACCATTGAAAAATTCTTTTTTAGTGATAAAAAAACCGCTGAAAATACAATTATCTCCTTACAAAAACTCACCTATACAGTGGGAGAAAAAGATAGCAAGCGGGTTGAACGGCAACCGTATCCTCCTTTTACCACCTCTCAATTTCAGCAAGCTGCGAGCTCACGGTTGCATATGGCACCCAAACAAGCAATGACATTAGCACAAAAATTATATGAACTTGGATGGATTACCTATATGCGTACAGACTCTGTTAACCTTTCAGAGCAGTTCATATCGCAGTCGCAAGAATGGATTAAGTCGAATCTTGGTGATTCATATCTGACCGGAGGCAAAAGATATTCAAATAAAAATAAAAATGCTCAAGAAGCACATGAAGCTATACGACCTACGGATCCGTCACATACTCCTGAAACTGCTTTTCAAGAGTTTGATGAAGCTATGGCTCGTGTATATCGCCTAATTTGGGAAAGAGCAATTTCAAGTCAACTACCCGCACTTGTAGTTGAACAGACTGGTTTACAAATCATAGGGGGCGCACAAGAAGCAGTTTTTCGCGCAACGGGTTCAGTAGTGATTTTTGATGGATGGACAAAAATACTCGCTGATCCTCGAGAAAATAAAATACTCCCCATCGCATCACTTCATGATGTCGCAATCGCAGAGTCAATCACTTCTACATACCATGAGACCGAGCCGCCTCCACGTTATAATGAGGCAACTCTCATTAAGGCGCTTGAAGAATTAGGTATTGGACGTCCATCAACGTATGCACCCACCGTCTCAACCATTGTTGAGAGAGGGTATATAGAAAAAAAACAGGATAAACGCCTTCATCCAAATCCTGTTGCTTTTGTGGTTACAGATTTACTAGTCTCTCACTTCCCGCACATTATTGACTATGGATTTACTGCTAAATTAGAGAATGAATTTGATGAAATCGCCGAGGGTACTCGCGAATGGGTATCGACAATTGATTCATTTTATAAGCCCTTTAAAAAGACATTGCTTGATAAGATCAATTCCGTGAGTACGAGCCGAATTCTTGGTAAGGACCCATCAACTAATTTGTCAGTGATTGCAAAGTCAGGTAGATTTGGCCCTTACATCCAACTAGGTACAGCGGAAGAAAAAAATGAGATCGTATTATTGCAATCTCCATTACAAAAGCGGATTACTAAATCAGGAAAAACAAAGAAAATTAAAGGAGAAAAACCAATTATAGTTTCGCTTCCTCCTCATTTAAAAATCGACGAGATAACCCTTGCGGACGCTCTTTCGCTTCTTTCAAAGCCTCCGCAGGCTGAGTCAGGTCGGATCGTGGGAACAGATCCTGAGACAGGTCTCACCATTTATGCAAAAGAAGGTAGATTTGGACCTTATGTGCAATTAGGAACCAAAGAAGAGGCTATTTCACGAGGAGATGCTAAACCAAAAATGGCAAGTATTCCTAAAGGAAGCACGGTCGAAACTGTTTCACTGGAAACTGCTTGTAAAGCCCTTTCTCTCCCGCGTACTGTAGGAATTTATGAAGGAAAACCAGTAATTGCAACGATAGGAAGATACGGACCCTATATAAAACTTGGGGATGAAATGCGATCTATTCCACGACAAAAAAATTATGATCCCTTTACCATAAGCTTAGAAAATGCAATAGAGTTGCTCTCAGAACCAAAAAAAGGGAAACGTAATTTCTCTAAAAAAACTAATAACACCTCGAAATGAGATGTTATTAGTGTTTTTTAAAATACGTCTTACTCTCACCAAAAAAGGTATACTCTTTAACCTATAATCTAAAATATAAGAGCGCTGTGTTACTTTCGACTTCCTCGATTAAATTCCTCGATTTAAAGTTAAAATTCCATTTCCTTTATTTACCATATCAGAAATCAATTCCCTAGAGTTAACCTCTATGTAAGAGATTAGGGCTTTGACTTCAGCACTTTCAGTATCAAGACCGTTGTTTTTCAAGGCTTCAACATCAACCTTAAGATTATAGTTATGTCCTAGTCTAGGATCAATCATGTTAAACATATCTTGAGCTTTCGCGAGAGGGGTATCAAAATGTCCCCCAGTGCTGCCCGACTCTAGTTGAGTAATCATTTCCGTCAAATCGCCCATCTTGAATACAGCTACATCGAAGCCTGGTTCGTTTTTACGACTTTCTACAAATGCGATATGTTCCTTAATAGAATCGTAATGTGGATTCTCAAGAAGTGTTTTCAATTTTTCAAACTTTTCTCCTTCTATATTAGAGTTCACTTCTTGCATCTTAGATAAGTTTTCCATTTTTTTTTGGTTAGCGGTTATAAGCATTCTTATATTATCATATTTTTTTTGTCTTGTAAAGATTGAATTTGCAATTCAGATTTTTATATTTCAACTTCAAACTATGCTGAAAAAAATGAATTTGAAAGAATACACTTAAATTTTTTTGAGTATAAAAATAAAATAAGAAAAACTTTTTTATTTCTTCTCTTTCATCGTTCAGACTAAATATTTTAAAAGATAAAACGAGTCTTCAAATATGGATTTTATATCAAATTAAATTTGATGCTCTCTTTGCCATTGTTTACTGAAATAGTTAAACTATATACATGGTAGTGCCCACAGTTCATTGGGAAGATATAAAATTAGCTCTTTCATTATATGCTGATAAATATGATTATGAAATGATATACTTCGCATATCAACTTGCATTGCGGGCCCACGGAACACAAACGCGTGCTTCAGGAGAACCGTATATTCACCATCCTCTTGCAATTGCGCGTCGTCTTATAGATTTTAAAGCTGATCAAGACACGATTATTGCAGGTCTTCTTCATGATGTACCTGAGGATACTGATATTTCTATCTCGGAGATAGAAAAAGACTTTGGGTCTGGAGTCGCACAAATCGTCAACGGTGTTACAAAACTTTCTGCGCTTAAATATAGGGGTATGGAAAGATATGCAGAAAATTTAAGAAAAATGTTTCTTGCGATGGCACAAGATATAAGAGTGGTGCTTGTAAAATGCGCAGATCGCTTACATAACCTAGAAACTCTTGAGGCGCTTCCCGATGAGAAAAGGAAACGTATCGCAATAGAAAGCATAGAAATCTATGCGCCAATCGCAGATAGACTTGGAATGGGGGCAGTAAAAACCTTACTCGAAGACTTGGCATTTCCTTATGCATATCCCAATGAGCATAGGGTGCTTATGCAAAATTTAGCCGATATATTGCCACAACTCGAGGAGAATTTATCTCAAGTACAAAAAAAATTACCTTCACTCTTTTTTAAGTCGCATGTCCCTATTCTTTCCCTTTCAGGACGTCGTAAGGGACTACTATCACTTTATAGAAAGTTAAAGAATTATGAAAATGACCTCTCGCGTATTTATGATATTATTGCTCTACGTGCAATTGTTCCTGATATTGGAGCTTGTTATCACGCACTAGGTGTTATCCATGCAGAGTTTACCCCGCTCCCAGGAAGAATTAAAGACTATATTGCTCTCCCTAAAGAAAATGGGTATCAATCCCTTCACACCACAGTATTTACAGGATCTTCAGAAGGTGCAGGACATGTTCTAGAAATTCAAATACGTACACAAGAGATGCACGAACAGGCAGAATATGGAATTGCAGCGCATTGGAGCTATAAAGATAAGAATGGCACTGAACGCGCACGTTTAGAGTGGCTCAAAGAGCTTGCACAGTGGCAACAAGGTCTTTCATCAGAGCAATTTCTTGAAGGACTACGTCTCGAAGTGTTCCGCAACAGAATTTTCTGCTTAACGCCGAACGGTGATGTAATTAATCTCCCTGAAGGATCCACACCAATAGATTTTGCGTATGCGGTTCATACTGACATTGGAAATGCTTGCGTGGGCGCAAGAGTAAACGATGTAATAACACCTTTAGATAAAGAATTACGAAGTGGTGATGTTGTTAAAATACTTACTGATAAAAATAGGAAAAAACCAAATGCTGACTGGCTTAGTTTTGCACGAACTTCTGGAGCAAAAGAAAAAATACGTCAACGATTGAGAGAAATTGAAGTTAAAAAAAACCTCTAAAGTCAACTTAATAATTTATACTTTTGGGCTGGTTTCCTATAGATGATATCAATTTTATATTAACACTATAGTCTGATACCAGAATTACCATGCAGTAACAAGATCATTCATCATATCTTACAGATAAGTATAGCTGTCACATCTTCATAAAAATGGGTATTCAAAAAAAATCTCACGGTAGATTATCATTAAATATGATTTTATTCTTTTTAATTATAGTTTTTATTTGTGAAAATATTTTTAAGAAGATCATCATTAATTCTATAAAAAAATAAATTAGAGTCATTCAAGAATTTAACTTATAGAATTTAATTTTTTTTTGAGGTTCTCCCATTCTTCAGAAGAGTAAAAGTAAATAACAAGAGATCCTTTATTTTTATTACCTCGTAATTCTACTTTTGTTCCTAGTACACGTGATACATTCTGTAGAAAAACGTCTTGAGGAAAATTTTTTTGTGTGTGGCGCATATGGCTTTTTACTTCTATTGGACGCGCAGCAGCTTCTGTTTGTCGCACGGTTAAATGTTCATCCAAAATTCTATCGAGTAAAATTAATTGTGAACGAATATCTGTAACTGAAAGTATCGCTTTTGCATGCCCTGGACTAATTTTTCCTTCAGCTAATGCCGCTTGAGCTTTTGTAGGTAATTGCAAAAGTCGTAACGTATTTGCGATTGTAGCACGAGGCTTTCCTACTGATTGTGCCACTCTTTCCTGTGTGTAATTAAATTCATCAATGAGCTGTTGATATGCATGAGCCTCTTCAATAGGATTTAAATCTTTTCTTTGAACATTTTCTACAATAGCTAAAGAAAGCAAATGGTCATCTGCAAGGTAAGGCCGTATCACCACTGGGACCTGTGTTAATCCTGCTATTTTGGATGCCCTCAATCGTCGCTCTCCAGCTAAAAGTCTATATCTTCCATTGTGAGAAATGACAGTAAGAGGTTGTAATACTCCAAACTCTCGAATTGAATTAGCGAGCTCTTTTAAAGCTTCCTCTTCAAATTCAGCACGCGGTTGGAAAGGATTTGGATCTATAAAGTCTATATCTATCATTCGTAACTGATATTCCCCCTGTGAGGAAGATACAGACCCCTCTTTTTTTGGTTGAGAAGATATCAAAGATTCTAGACCCCTACCTAAAGTAAATGATTTCGCCATATTTATCTGTGTAAATGTAAAATTTCATTCACAAGTGACTCATAAGCAATCGCTCCACGCGAAGTAGGATCGTATGAAACAATTGGTTTTCCAAAGCTAGGTGCCTCCGCGAGGCGAACATTCCGTGGAATTATAGAAGAAAAAACTTTATTTGGAAAATATTGTTGTAGTTCCTTCAATACTGCAGCAGACAAAGAGTTGCGCACATCGTACATGGTGACTACCGCACCTAGAATACCCAAAGATTGATGCAGATGTTCTTGTACTAAATGAATTGTATGCAAAAGATCTCGTAAACCTTCTAACGCATAATATTCTGCCTGCACGGGAATGAGTACTTCATCTGCTGCAACAAGACCATTAATTGCGAGCAATCCTAAAGATGGCGAGTTGTCAATTAAAATATAATCAAAATCATTTCGCCATGTATTAATTACTGATCTAAGACGAAATTCTCTTTCAGCTAGAGTAACTAAATCTACATTTGCTCCCGCAAGATCCGGTGATGCAGGAGCAACTGTGACCCCATGGATAGTGTCTTGTAATGCACGAGAGGCTTCTGCAGGATTGCCAAGTGCTTGGTAAATACCAAACTCTATCTCTGAAGGTTTTATCCCTAAACCTGAAGTTGCATTACCTTGGGGATCTAAATCTACCAACAAAACTTTTTTCCCCGCCTTCCCTAGGTACCCAGCAATATTAACTGCTGTGGTTGTTTTTCCTACTCCTCCTTTTTGATTAACAAGAGCAATAACTCTTACTGACATATAAAAATTCTATCACTTTTTTTATTTCTCTAACATAGAGTAGGGATTGGACAAGAAATTTTATCTATGTCAACATAGGGAAAAATATAGAATGGAGGAAGATATAATGATTTATTTTTTATTTTCAAATATGAGTAAATTACACAATATATTTTACGTCATTGTATCAAATAATATGATAGTAATTTGTCTAGTTTGACTTTGAAAAGCCGTTATACAACGGCTTTTTATTTGCAAATTTATAACGTGCAAGTTAATATCACTTTGCACAAGTTTCTATTGCCGCCGTGGCGGAATTGGTAGACGCAGAGGTCTCAAAAACCTCCGGTTGCAAAGCCATGCCGGTTCGATTCCGGCCGGCGGCAGTGGTGACTGGTGCTTTTTAAATAAACATGAATTTTATTTTTCGTTAATAGATGAATTTATACAAAATTAAACTTAAGTAAGTAAAATAGAAAAACATATGCATTTGAAGTGTGCTGATTTATATTCCTTAGGATTTACCAAAAGTTGTTAAGGATTAACGCAGTAGTCATTTTAAATTTCAGCTCTACTACACTCTCAACAATTTAAATTAGTTTTTAATAGTTTATTCACCTGGTAGTGCGACTCACTCTTGTAAAATTAGTGAGTTTAATAAATATACATATATATGAGCGAATACTCTTTATTACTTGCTAGTACAATCGAAAAAATTCAATCTTTACAAAACGAAAGATGGGAAATTTATGCATTGTCTCTAGTCGATAGGTCAGGTTATGAAAATTTTGTAAGTGCGTGGCGTACATATCGCCAAAAAGTGAACGAAATAACAAGCGCAATACCTGAATCCCCCAGTGAGAGCGATATTGATACAGCAGAAAATCGTTTAGAGACTGCGCGAATTGCATTAAGAGAAGCTTGGAAACTATGGCAAACTACACCACAAGTAGAACCTCACTTACGTAATAATCATGACAAAGAAAATGAAGAGTGATATACTCCACCTATGTTCTCCTTATGGTATGCGATACTTTGTCTTGCATGGGTATCATTATCATTTTTTTCTTTTAGTTGGGGGACTATAATTCGCCAAGAATTAATTTCAAATATGATAATCGGAATCTCTGGAATGCTAGTTATCATTGGTCTCGGAAAAAATAATCCTCGCTTAAATAATTTTGGAATTATATTGGGTACAACATTTTCTATATTTTTTGCAGGTGTAGGTCTTTTTATAAGAGAGTGGGGACCGTTTTCATTCCTCACTTTTGAAGTAATAATACATATTATAATCGCAATACTTGGATATATGGCATGGAAACATGAACATAAAATATTACCAAATTAAAACATTGATTAAATAGAGTGCAGAACTAACATCATCGTTACCGTTATCTATCCTCCAATTCGTAAAAACTACGAAATGCTCTTCTTCCCATAAATGATCTATCCTGTGCAATAATCATCATTAAAATTAAAACTAATGGCGTAGCGGTTCCTGAGCCAATGTTAGACCAAATCAATAGTGCAAAAGATGGTAATGGAGCCAGGGTACAAAGACTGTGAGCAAAAAAGAGAGGGCTACAGTACTGTAAAATTCAGGTGCTTCTTGAGGATGCAAATCTAATCATGCTGGTTTTCCTGTCAGGTCACGTATTCCATATGCATTTGCAGCAGCAAGAACAGGAATTTCCAAATATCCGGTTCCACACACACCTATAGATAACACAGCACTTGCTGCTGAACCAAGTATGGATGCGAAAACAATTGTAACATAAGCAGCATCGGTAATCTCATTTTTTCCTATTTGAAACAAAATATGAGCTGTTGTTAAAATAATCAAAACATAATAGTATGTAAAAAAACATACTGACAGTTATATTCATTCCTAATGAACTAAATAATTTTCTCCAATTTTTAAATGAAGGATTCTGTGGTAGTTTTTTCACTCTTATTTTGATTGCAAAAAAAAATAAGTAAGATGATAGTGTAGCTCTAATCACCGCAACTAAAAGCTGAATATCTTCTAGATATATTCTTGACGTCTAAATATCTCCCAAATAATCTCTCCCCATCCATTTTCTGGAACAGAGATATCTTGTAATTGCAAAGGCAAAAAGATTTACTACGAGAAAGCTACATATCCTTGCAATTTTTTTATAGCTAAGAAAAATAGTGACCGCCAGTAACCTAAAAGTATAGATATGTAACTTTGATTTGACTTTTTTTTTTAAATCTTGTAGTTATTTATTATAACTAACTTAACTATTGGAGGAAAAAATGAAAACAATAACTTTTTCAATCTTACTGCTCTTTTTTCCATTGAATGCATTTGCACAGAAAAAAAATAAAGAAGAGCAGATTAAACCAAGTAAATCGTTACTTGAATTAACTCAAGCTGAGTTAAACATGATAAGAGAGTCTGGAGAAGAAGGTTTTTTTATAAAATCCTTCGAAATGACAGCAGATCAAAAAAAAGAGTTTGTACATACAAAGTATGCGCAAGCACTCTATACTGGGACTGAATACTCAAGAAAAGTCTTTGGTTATGATACTCTTATCTTAGACATGAATACATGTAGTATACTTGTGAAAACTGCACTTGAGCAATCAAGTTCAGACGAGATATTGAGAGATTTTGCCTTGCTTCAATATAGGCAAATGAAAAATATACCTCTTTTTGATCCTATGCCTAATTTCACAGTAGAAACAATTAAGCTCTACCAATCCGACGAACCTGGCATGGCCCCCAACAAATATACCCAAAGGGTCGAAGAGATTGCTGTCTCTCTTTTAGACTCTTCGAGTGAGTCAAAGAAAACCAAAAAGGTTTACGCTCGAGCTAAAAAAAATAACTCGGATGGTGATTTAGGTGGAGAAGAAGAAGCACTTCTCTCTGAAGACCATGAGATGTATCCTTTGTTTGTCAAGGCACAAAAAATCGTAATAGTCGAGGGGTTGGTTGAGGTTACTCTCCTTACTCTTCCTAATTTAAAAGCTTCACCAATTTCCTTAAGACTTGCACACATCGTAAGAAACCATATATTGGTATCAATAAAGAATTCAATTGAGTCGCCCTCAGTTTTCACTAAAGCAGTGCAAAATGAGCTTGACAAAAAATACATCAGAAAATAAATCTCTAAAGAGCCGTGCAAAACGGCTCTTTTTCTATGTTGGAAAATCTTTATTAAGCAAATTAATTGCAAAAGATGCTGAAATTTGTACTAAAGGCACACCTCCTCCAGGTTGAGTTCCTGCTCCTACAAGATAAAGACCTTTTTTAATTCTATTATAAGGTCGAAAAAATGCACTCTGCCAAAAGTCAGCAGCCAAACCAAAAATTGTCCCTCTATAGGATAATTGTTTATGAGCAAAATCAATCGGTATCCACTCATTTGCAGGAGCAATGTTATCTGAAATTTTAATTCTTTTTTTTAAGACTTCATATGCGTACTCCCATAAATTTGAAGAACTATTTTTTGACCATGAATCAAATGATATAGATAGTGGTGGAAGTGGAATCAATACGTATAATCCCTGTACTCCTTTTTCTGTTGCCCCACGATGGACTACATATACTGTGTGGTTACTATTCCCAATACTTTGAGTACGAACAATGGTTTTAAGCTCTTGCTCAGGATTTTCAGGATACCATACTGAGTGATGAGGTAATTCGTTTTTTGTGTATGTTGGGATATGCCAAATGATCGCAGATGATGAAGGACGTGGAGATTGAGGGATCGAGGAGATAGATGCAGGAAAAATACTACGAAGCGCCATCACATCCCCTGCATATACAACTGCATCAAAAGATTCTAAAGTTATTGAGTTGTCATGGGAAAAAGTACTTAGCCATTTTCCTTTCACTTCATTCAATGTAGTTAATGTCATATTGTAATAAAAAGAAATTCCTATTTCTTTTCCTAATTTTTCAAGACTTCGTGTAACTTGACCAAGTCCTCCTACTGGTTGCCAAATACCCATCTTTTCTTCTAAATATGGCATAGTTAAGAATGCAGCAGGTGCAGTTGCCGCTTCACTTCCTAAATAAATAGATTTATATTTCATTATATGACGTAAATAACGATTCGAAAAAAGTGTGTCTATTATCGCGCCATACCTACGATGGGCATCTAATCGCCATCCAGCATAAGCCATTCGAGGGCGAAGTAAGTCAAAGGGTCGCCATGGTCGAGAAAGAAAATATTTTGATGTTTCATCCCAATACCTCTGTGCGAGAGACTGATACGCACCCCACTCCTCTTTTGTGGTAAACCCTTGTGCTATTAAACTATTACCTGTATCCTCGCTTGTAATCTCTATTTTTGTTCCATCAGTAAAGTTATGGTGATATTGAGGATCTACTTTAAGCAACTCTAAATAATCTTCTCTTCTTTTTCCTGCCGAGGCAAAGAGTGCATCGATGAGTGACGGCCAAGTCAAAACTGTGGGGCCTTGATCAAATATTTGTCCTTCCACAGCTGCGGAGTGCATTTTTCCTCCAGGAACATTTTGCCTTTCGTATACCTCAACATCCCATCCTTGCATACGAGCATACAATGCGGCTGTAATCCCTCCTAAACCTGCACCTATTATTCCTAAACGACGTTTTTTGCTATATAGCGCGAGCGAATTTTGTCCCATTCTGAGATAAGTATTCCGATACCAACTAATAATAGTGATGCTACAAAATAATTTCCATAATACCACCACGTGTATTCAGGTCTGAATGAGAGGAGTCCAATCGAGATTGCAAATCCAAAGAGAACGTTCCATCCCCAGAAAAACTGGTATACTCTTCTCAATTTCGCTTCATTTGCTCGAGCCGCGCTGTAGCATAGGAAAATATATGGCATAAATCCTAAGGCAATAAGCCACCCGCCTCCATACCAAGAAAGTGCTGCCGCAATAATAAAAAAAATCCATGATACTCGGGCAGTAACGTTCTGTCCCCAGGCGACTGCGGTTGTGGTAATGCCCGCTTCCTTGTCATGAATACGATCTACAATTCCAGTAAGCCAATTTGCTGCCATAGCCCACAAACAGAAGACCATGGTAAATAGTATGAATGAAAAGAATTGGGGTTCCGTAAGAGAATCTCTTACCGCAAACCAGGCAATAAAAAACCCTCCTGCGTAATGAAAATTTGAAAGTCCATCAAGTACTGGCCGTGACTTAAATCGAAATGGAGGCATGCTATATGCACCTGAAATAAACAAAAAAATTAACCATGCTCCCCTCGTCCACCAATCCCAACCAGGACTTGGCAATGCCGTTGCAAAAATAATCACTACGACCGACCACCATGCAAGCCTCGCAACAATTGCTTTTGGAAGCAAAGCTCCCTCAACCCCACCCTTTCTTGGATTTTTTTTGTCACTCTCATAGTCATAATAATCATTAACTGCATGTAAGAAAAAATTGTAGGGAAAAAGTAATATAAACCAGAGCCAAAATTCAGTCCATGTTGCTTCTCTTTCCAAAAGTATAATAACCCAGAGAACAGGAATCGCTACATTCAACCAAAAGAGGGGTCGCGAGACTTGTATTGACTTTTTTACCCAGTCCCAAAAAGAAAATCCCATGTTAGTACTGTAGCAAAGTTACAAAAATTATCTAATAAAAAAGTAGCTCTACGGCTACTTGACTTCTTTGTACAAAGTATGCCTTCTCAGTTTAGGATTATACTTTTTCAACTCTAAACGATGTGTAAGCTTTTTCTTATTTTTATGCACATGGTAGGTGATATGTCCTGTTTCTGTGCACTCTAGTTTTGCAGTATTTTTGTATGCCATATAATGATTGATTAGCTAAAAAATAATAACATTGAACTGAAAAAAAAGCAAATCATGACATCATCAGGCTTTCTTGCCCCACTAATTCGCCCAAGATTGGACGATTTGTTTTTAGTGCCTGTAGTTGATCTCTCAGTGTTGCGGCTTGCTGAACTGTAAACCCATCTATTGTCCCAATGGGAATAATAACATGAGGAACTGGAAGTATATATACAGTTGCGAGTTGCTGCCATCTATCAAAAGAATCTTCCTCTAAAATAATATCCTGAATTGCATCAATTGGTATTTCGAGAGTACGATGTAATAACCATCCTCTACTAATAACTAATGAATCAGCAGTTAATACCACATAAAATTTAAGAAAATACACCCATTGAAAAAGGACACATCCAAAAAAAATCATCCCCAAAAAACCAATCATCACTAGAAGAAGGCTACTGATTTGTGCTAAACCTAAACTCATAAACAGTAAAGATGTGACCAGTGAAATTCCAAATATAGGAATAAAAATCCAACTAAAAAATTGTGTAAGCGCACGTTTTATAATCGCAGCCGTACAAATATGTTCTGGACCTAATGAGAAGAAAGCTGGTTTCACCATTTTAGTATAGCACGCGCTCTTTTACTTAAAAAAGTAACGCTCCCTTTTGCCCACCTGTATTTTATCTCCAGGAGAAACTACCATTGTTTCATCCATAATCTGATATCCAGCTTTATTTATTTTTTTCACTGCATGCTGTTCAATTAGTCTTCTCCACTCAGACTTAGATCGCGTCGGAAGTGCACTGCATAGTGCAGTAATTAATAACTCATTTTTTTTAAGTGAAACAGGAATATAATCATCATCATATAAGACACGCTTGGAAAATTTTCTCTCAAATTCACTCCGTACATGAAGTGCATGCTCGATACCTCCCATACGTAGACTTACAAGCAACATTCCTAATTGTTTTTTTGCTTCCAGTGGATTTTCTCTGCATCCTCTTTTAAGGGCCTCTAATTCATATTCAAAAATTTCTCCAAAGACGGGCCACCACTTTAGAATAGTCTCATCTGGTGTTGACATCACCAAACCAAAGATATCATCACCAGATGCGTCCGCTGAGATATAGTTATTAAAAGATTTGCTCATTTTTCTTCCATCACCGCTCGTGCCCTCAATAATAGGAGTGCAAAGTGCATATTCTTGGTCCATCCCCACAGCGCGTTGCACCGCACGACATATCCAAAAATTTAGTTCCTGATCACGTCCTCCAATCTCAAGAGTTGTGCGTAATGTGATTGAATCTATACCCATGAGCACTGGATATAATGCCTCCGCAAAACTCACTGAACCACCATCAGTAATTCGAGTGCGAATATCCTCTCTTTGAATTAATATGCTAAGAGGCAGTGACTTAAGTATTGCCAAAATTTTTGAGAGAGGAAAATCTCTTTCTATCCATGTAGAATTACGATGTAAAGTGATGTTCGGAGAGGTTATGTCAAAATACGGTGTGAGTGCAGTGGTATACCCTTGCCAATTTTTTTCAATTTGCTCCTCTGTGAGCAAAGGGCGTGCCGTGCTCCTTCCTGAGGGATCACCTACACGCGCAGTAAAATCCCCTATTACTATGTCTACATGTGCACCGATTCTATGGAGCACTCGAACAAGAAACAAAGGAGCAAGATGTCCTAAATGAATTTGCGTTCCAGTTGGATCAATTCCATATTTAATTCTCCATGATGAAGGTGGAGTTTGCATAAGTTCCCTTACTTCCTTGAGGCCTACACAGTGATCAATTTTTGGCTTAAGTATTGAAAGACAATCATTTGTGTCTAGTCCGTAAATGTCGGTTTTCATGCGGGAATAGAGCACATGTGCCCAATCATGATTTTGAGAAGAAAGTAATGGGAATTGCTCTTTTTTCATATAGTGAAATGCTACCATGATGCTTTGCAATATCAAATGCGTTGACATTTTAAGGTAACCTAAATAGCATTTCGATATGCATGAAGACTCAGTAATTGTTTCAGGTATACAGCCTACAGGCTCGTTGCATTTAGGAAACTATGCCGGAGCAATATCACAATGGGTACGATTACAAGAAAAAGAAGGAAAAAAATTTTTTTTTATTGCTGATTTACATGCTCTCACAAAAAGAGTTGAGACTACCATATCGCAATTAAGTTTCGAATTGACATGTCACTTACTCGCAGCTGGTCTTAATCCAAAAAAAGTAACCTTGTTTCGACAGTCTGATGTTACTGGTCATACTGAACTTGCGTGGTATCTTAGCACGGTAGTGCCTGTATCTCGATTGGAATTGATGACCCAATATAAAGATAAATCAAGCAAAAAAGAAGCGGGTAATGAAAAAGTAAATGCAGGACTCCTTTACTACCCTATACTCCAAGCAGCTGATATCCTCCTTTATCGAGGAACTCATATTCCTATTGGTAAAGATCAAGTACAACATATAGAACTTGCTCGCAACATAGTTGAATGGTTTCGTGTGCGTTACTGTTCAGACTATTTTAAAGCTCCAAATGCAATACTTTCAGAAGAGTCTTTTCAAAAAATACTCAGTTTAAAAGATCCTACAAAAAAAATGAGTAAATCTGATGGAGGTGATGGGTGTATTTACCTTTCTGATACCGCTGAAGTGGTGGAAAAAAAAATTAGAGCTGCAGTCACTGACTCTGGACAAGGTAATGTAAGTCCTGGAGTTTCAAATCTCATCACTCTTATTTCTTTATGTGGTAATTCTCCTCTTGCAGATGTACTCCGCGTAGACGCAATCGATGGTACTTTACGTTATTCAAATTTAAAAGAAAAAACTTCTAATACTGTAAATGAATTTCTTTCTCGTCATCAAAAAGCCTATTCTTTATGGGCCTCGCGACCAGATGAAGTAAATGAAATTCTTTATACGGGAGCGCGTGTAGCTACTGACGTTGCGAATCACACTCTTCTTGCAATTAAGAGGATTGTTGGTTTAGAATAAAATAAAAAAGGAGGAAATATGCAACACTATTTGTCTTCAAACGAATTTACCCGTGAAGTTACCCTTCGCGCAAAAGTCGCAAATGGATCTGAAATCACCTTTAGAGTAATCTCTCAAAATGGCGAAAATTCTTATACTTGCCAAGGGGAAGTTGTCTCTCTTAAGTTGATCAATTCTACATGGCATGCAATTGATGTACATGGGAATCAACATCCTATAGTTTATTGTAAAGGAGTAATTGACGGTATAAATTTTACTCCACCTCTTCCAAAAGCATTTTTGGATGAACACTACATTGTCATCACTAAAGATGGAAGAAAATTTAAAGCGGTTATCGAAGCTAAAAGAGATAATCTCTATTACTGTGAAGGAGATATTAATATCCTTTCATTTCGAAATAATAGCTTTTTCTCAGAAATTAATGGGATTACAGAAGAAGTCATTCTTATTAAAGAACATGGGAAAGGTATGAATTTTCTCGGAGTAATTAAAAATTAATTTAAAACCGCTGCCCCAGAGCGGTTTTATAATTTTAAATATTAATTTCTTTTAAAAAAAATAATTTTTGATTTCATTAAATAAAAAGTCTTGCAAAAGCATACTGATATACTACAATTCTTTTTTACTTCGTGTAGTATAGTTTTTCCTAAAATTAGTATGAAATCTTCTCATGCACGTCAAAAAGAATTATTTAAACTCTTGAAAGCAGAGGTTAATCGACAAAAAAAGGGTATACATCTTATTGCATCAGAAAATGATTGTCCTCCTGAAGTTCTTAAGTTAGTTGGCTCACCGCTTATCAATAAGTATGCTGAGGGATACCCTGGAAAAAGATATTATTCCGGTAATCAATATTGTGATGAGATAGAGAAATCTGCTATTGAAGCTGCGAAGAGGTTGTTTAATGCTCCCCACGCAAATGTACAGCCACATAGCGGGTCAACTGCGAACGCAATTATACTCGATGCACTTTTGAAAAAAAAAGATACTATACTCGCCCTCGCCCTCGATCATGGTGGACACCTAACTCATGGTCATTTGAAAAATTTTAGCGGTAAAGAATACAATTTCGTACACTATCACGTAAATCCATTGACACAACGTATTGACTTTGATGAGGTTGAAGTTCTCGCACAAAAGCATTCTCCTCGTCTTATCATCTGCGGGTACACGTCATATCCTCGAGCTGTTGATTTTGAACGTTTTGGCAAAATAGCGCGCAAATATGGTGCTTTTGCGATGGCTGATATTTCTCACATTGCAGGATTAGTTGCCACCGGTCTCCACTCTTCACCATTTCCTGCAATGGATGTCGTCATGACTACTACTCATAAAACATTACGAGGTCCAAGAGGAGCAATAATTTTGTGCACAAAGGAGCTCGCACAAAGAATAGATAATAGCGTATTCCCAGGACATCAGGGTGGTCCTTTTATGAATAGCATTGCAGGTAAAGCATGGGCATTGTGGAATGCGCAAACACGTCCTTTTTTGTCTTACCAAAAAAGAATTTTAAGGTACGCAAAGCAAATGGAAGAAGAGTTTATTTCACTCGGATGTGTTTTAGTGACCGGTGGAACTGACACCCATATGTTACTTATTGATACACTTAAAAGTTGGGGTATCGATGGTGCCTCAGCATCTAAGCTTCTAGAAAAAAATTATATTTATGCGAACCATAATTTAATTCCTTTTGACTCAGGGACCGCACAAAAGCCATCAGGTCTTCGTATTGGGACTGCATGGATAGCGCACAAAAAATACTTGAAGCAGGATATAAAAAAACTTGCAAAAAAAATTGTCGAAATTTGTACAAAAAAATAAAATTTAAGGAAATTTAGACAAAGTAATATCACTAAAATAATATCATCAAGATTATTACAAAATCATTGTATTTTTTTTAACTCCCTAAAAAGCGCTACCCAATCATTAACTGAAAGTTCTTGTGGACGAGCTTTTAGAGGTATTTCAAGATTATTCAGAACAGTTTCCAGGTAAGGTCTTTTTCCAAGATTGCCCGCAAGTAGATTGTTCACAAGAGTTTTTCTGGGATTGCTAAATCCAATCCTTGCATAACGCCAAAAATCTTTTTCATCATTCTTATGTTTAACCGCATAAAGTTCCGGAGAGAACTGAAAACGAACTATTGCACTTTCAACGCGAGGTGTAGGATAAAATACTTCTTTTGGAATAGTTTCTAAATACTCTGCAGTGCCCCACATCTGTACCGCAAGTGCAATCAAAGAAAGATTTCCGGGGAGTGCGGTTATACGGGCCCCTACCTCTTTTTGAACTAACAACACCATACCGGAAGGTCGAATTTCAGACTGTGTAAAGATCCTAATAAATGCTCCTGTAATTGCATATGGTAGATTAGCAATTACTGCATAAGGTCCTGAAAACCAGGAATTAATGTGTGATGCAGTGGTATCAAGAGCATCCATCTCCACTATGCTAATGTTTGAGATGTCATGAAGTGAAGATACGAGAAATGGCTTAAGACGCGTATCTCTTTCTATTGCGACTACATGCGCAAATAATTGACTGAGAGATCGCGTGAGAATACCGAGTCCTGAACCAATCTCAAGTGCATTCAATACACCAAATGGCCTCGCATACTCTCGAATACGTCGATAGACTTCTGAGTCACAGAGAAAATTCTGACTAAATTTTTTATCTGGATGCAATCCCCAAATTTTTAAATTTTCTAATACATCGGGCAATAAGTCATTTGACCATAATTGCCCATATTTATTAAATGTCTGCGATTTCATTGACGATACTTTAAGCTTAACGCGGACGATAGGCCGCGTAAAACATGCTCGCAAGTGCAGCAATAGTAAAAATTGCTCTCCATTGTAAATTTTGAGGGATAGTGAAGGTAATTAAAATTATGAGTAAAGATGCAATAATTTTTGCAAAAATTAATACCGATTCATACCTAACCACCGCAATTATAGGCGAGCTACCTATCTCTTTTCCTTGATCATAAGTCATTGCTTGAAGAGGAACCATCACCATATCTTTTGTGACACGTGACCAAATGTCTGCTCCAAACGCCATTGCCGGAGTGATGACAAACCAACGTGCAAGCCATGACCCGGCATATGCAACCGCTCCCGTCGTTAGTACTTGTACTCTTCCCTCTTTGTAAGATAAGGAACTATCTTTTGTACCTTGATGAACAGTATCAGTCCACTTACCAATTAAAAGAGAGATTCCTATAGATATCAAAGTTGTAACTGTAATGAGAAAACCAAAACCTGACTCCCCGACAAAAATTGCGATATAAATTGGCCAAAATCCGAATAAAATCAATTCCTCCATAAACCCCATTAAACCTCTAAAACGAGGCCAATTTTCTTTTCCAAATACTAATTTCCAGTGATTACACCACGTATATGTACCTACAGTAAAAGGATGCATTGTGAGAAGCAATGGCAGTACAGAAATACCTGCAAGTATTCCCGCTGATATAAATACAGAGGAAAAACCAACAGTACTAATAAGAATCGCTGAGAGCAATGGTCCGAATATTGATGAAAATCTATCTAATGCAACAAATCCGCTTACTTCTCTTCCTTCAGCACTTGGAGTAATATAACGAGAAAAAAATGCATGGAATGCAGGCCAATATAAACTTTTTTGAATTGCAAATAAAATACCTGTCACAAAAAATAATCCGGAATTATTTTCCAATAAACTCAAGCTCAAAAAATAAAGTATCCATGCCAGTACCGACCATGCGATTGATTTTTCATATCCATTTTTTTCTGCGTATTTTGCTCCTAAAGGTATTAAAATTAAGTATGCGCCGTATACGATTAAGTAGTAAAGTCCTATGAAACCAAGTGAGTACCCTATCGACCATAAATAGACGGGTTCAAAAAGTAGAACCATACTCTGCGCAAGGCCATACAGCGCAATATGTCCGTATAAGTGGACTATATCTTTAGAACTTGAAATTGGGAAAAGTGAACTTGCCCATTTTTTAATTTTTTCTCTAAATCTCATTACAAGAGATAATATCATATGTTTTGAGACTTACGATATTTTTTATAAATTTCATAAGGGGTGAGTGAGAGAACTGTTAAGATGACCATAGAGATTATAAGTGATATCGAGACACGCTCTGTGAGCAGAATGCGAGATCCAATCTCTGAGGAAATTATAAAAAAATGAATAGCCATAACTAAAATAATAGTAATTGGTATCCATTTACTCTTTAAAAAAATATTTTTCCAAAGAGGAGTTTCGGCCCTCACACTTAGCAGTAAAATATTCATAACAAATACAAAGTAGGTAATTAGAAAATTGGCAGATGTAAGATTTTGTTCAATTAATATTTTTGAAAAAATAAGTCCGGTAATACCGATACTCAAAGAGATAGTTAGTAAGGAAATTGTTATATCTCTATCAATTAAGGGGTGTGAGGGATGTGTAAGTGTATTTCTATGTAAGGTCGTTTCTTTCGGTTCTTGCGCAAGTGCGAAATCTTGAACCGCACCAGTCGCAATATTGAGCCATAAAAGTTGAATTGGTAATAATGGCAAGGGAAGACCAATAATAAATGAACCAAGAATCAAAACAATTTGCGACATTCCAGTTCCAACTAAAAATAAAATTAATCGTTTCATGCTTATTCCAATTCCTCTACCTTCAATCACTCCCTCTACGAGAGAGGCGAAACTATCGGTTTGCAATACAACACCCGCGACATCGCGCGCAACTTCTGTTCCCGTACCCATAGCTATACCGACATGAGCAGCACGTAATGCAGGAGCATCATTTACTCCATCGCCAGTGACGGCAACATAATGACCATTTTTTTGAAAAAAATTTACAAGAACTAATTTTTGTTCAGGTGAGATGCGGGCAAAGACTTTATATGAGAATAACTTCTTTGGGGAATGGTGTAATATTTCATCTAATTCGTATCCCGCGACAACCTCACTTTCTTTTGTTGCAATACCTGCAACTTTCGCAATAGAGAGTGCAGTTGCAGGGTGATCACCAGTTACCATTACTACCTCGACACCACCATCACGGACTTTTCGCACTGCATCAGGCACTTCTATACGAACAGGGTCTCTAAAACACAAAAGTCCAATTATTTTTAACTGCAATTTTTGTAAATCTTGCGTTGTATGAATTGACTCATGATAGCTTGATCTTGCAACTACAATTAGTCGATATCCTTGTTGGGAGAGCTTCTGTACTGCTTCTTCAATTTCTTGGTCATTACTATGTGGTCTAATTTTTTCCCACGATCCTTTGACAGCTCCTTGCAGCTCTTTAGTCCATCCTGCAGACCATCCAATATCTGATTCATAGGGAATTAGTATGTGAGTAAAAGGAAAATTCACTCCGTATGACTCTGCAACTTTATGGATCGCTTTATCAATAGGGTCTGAGCTTTCACTTACTCTTTCACTTGCTAGCAATGCTGCTTCAAGAACCGGTCTTATATAATTTTTATGCTGTAAGTCATCACATTCATACAGTTTCCCTTGTATCCAAACTGCTACAAGATTTTGTTTATTGTATGTCAATGTTCCTGTTTTGTCTGTGCAAATTATTGTGCAACTCCCTAATGCTTCTAATGCATCAAGTTTTTTTACAACCACTCCATGTTTAGTAAGTCGACGTGCTGCCAGAGACAAACGAACAGTGAGTCCAATCGGTAGTGATTCAGGAATTGCAGCAACTATTAAGGCAAGCGCTATAGAAATTGCCATTTTCCATGAATCTCCGCTCTGAATCACAAGACTCACAATGACTATACCAATTACTATGACAATAATTGAAATTACTTTTGCAAGATTGCTTAATTTTATGGCAAGTGGAGATGTAGTAGTTATCATTGCATCAGCTAAGTGTGCAATTTTACCTAATTCTGTTCTTGTACCAGTTGCTATAACTATTCCCCTTGCTCGTCCACGATATATCACGGTCCCTGAATACAAGATATTTCTTCGTTCGCTGAGTACTGAATTCAAATCACAAATCCGAGACTCTTTTTGTACAGGAAGAGATTCACCTGTTAAGAGTGACTCATCAACAAGAAGATTAGTGCTTTCAAATATTCTAATATCGGCCGGACAACGCTGACCTGAGCTTAAATTTACAATATCCCCTGGAACTAAGTCTTTAGCGGGAAGGGTTTGAACTACTCCCCCACGAATCACTTCCGTCATTAATGCGAGATACTTTGAAAGTAACCGAGCACCTTTTTCCGCTTGAAATTCTTGAATACATCCAAAAGTGGCATTCACAATAACTACAATACTTACAAGAATCGCATCACTCCAATCACCAAGAAGCGCTGCAACAACTCCTGCGCTCAAAAGAATATAGATAAGTGGATTTTTCAGTTGGCGAATCCAAAGTATAAAAAGCGATGTTGGTTTCTTTTCAGGTACATCGTTATCTCCCCATTTTTTTTTATGAATTAACACCGAAGCGGCGTCTAGACCATCTAAAGTATTGGAGTTAAAATATTTTTCAACTTCTGATACTGGAATTGCCCACCATGCTTTTTCCATAAAATCAAATAATAAAATTTATTATTCGATGAGGAACAAATACAATAGAGCGATAATTAATTGGTTTTTTACCCAAAAATTTTTGCGCTTCTTCAACGGCATCTTCCTGCGTGGCATCTTTCGCAATCGTGACTGTCCCTTTAGTTTTTCCATTTACTTGAATGGCTATTGTTACCGTTGATTCTTGGAGATATTCTGCATCGGGACGGGGCCATGAAGCATATGCAATGTTTTCTGTCATACCAAGTAGTTTCCAAATCTCAGATGAAACATGAGGTGCGAAAGGATACAACAGTTGGCACATGATCATTTTATCCTCTACTTCTATTCCAGATGTTCGTGCAATTTCATTCGTACAAATCATAAGAGCTGAAATTGCAGTATTGAATTGAAAATTTTCAATATCATTAGTCACCTTCTGAATCGTTTTATGAATGGTGGTTTTAACATGTGGAGCTGTTTTTGATGAAGGGGTTTGTACAAGAACCTTCCACACTTTCTCTATAAACCTTCTTGAGCCAATTATATTTTTTGTACTCCACGGCATAGCGTCCTCAAATGGACCCATAAACATTTCATACACTCGGAAAGTATCTGCTCCTACCTCATTGACCACCTCATCAGGATTCACCACATTTCCATGGCTCTTACTCATTTTACGACCATCTTCAGCGATTATTAAGCCTTGATTTCTTAGTTTTAAAAAAGGTTCCTTGAAAGAAATATAACCATAATCATAAAGCACCTTTGTAAAAAACCGTGAAAAAAGAAGGTGCAATACTGCATGTTCAGCGCCTCCTACATACACATCAACTGGTAACCATGCATTCACTTTATCTTTATTAAATGGCGCAGTCACGTTATGTGGATCTACAAAACGCAAAAAATACCAACTTGAGCATACGAATGTATCCATGGTGTCACTTTCTCTGTACCATCCTTTCTTTTCTAAGATAGTATGAAAAGTCGAGGATCTTTTTAAAGGGGACTCTCCAGTTGGCTTAAAATCAACATCATTAGGTAATACTACTGGTAAGTCACTCTCGGGGACAAGATGAATATTTCCTCTTTCATCGTACATAATAGGAATAGGGCAACCCCAATAACGTTGACGTGACACCAACCAGTCTCTCAAACGATATATTACTTTTGATTTTGCATTACAACGAAGAGCAATTTTTTCTCGTGCCTCCTTACATGAAAGTCCATTTACAAAATCAGAATGTATCATCGTTCCCTCCCCGATACGCGGTAGTTTTTCAACTCCGTCAATTACTTCTTGAATCGGTAAAGAGAATGTTGAGGCAAAAAAATAATCTCTTTCGTCATGAGCAGGTACAGCCATCACAGCTCCAGTGCCATAGTCTTGTAACACATAATCTGAAATCCAAATAGGAATTTTATTTTTCGTTAATGGATGAATTGCATAAGATCCTAAAAAAACTCCCGTCTTTTTTTCTTGATCCTCTTGACGTTGTAAATCAGTTCTTTTTTTTACATATTCTCTATACTTATTAACGGATTCTTTAGATGTTTCTGCGGTTAATTCCTCAACAAGAGAATGTTCCGGAGCCAGTACTAAATAGGTGACACCAAACAAGGTCTCAAGTCGTGTAGTAAATACAGTTATAGAGCCGGCGTGACTCTCAAACTCTATTTCATGACCTATACTCTTACCTATCCAATTTTTTTGAGCTTGTCGTATTGATTCTGGCCAATCAAGCTCATCTAAATCATTTAATAATCTTTCAGCATAATCAGTTATCTTGAAGAACCATTGCTCCAATTTTTTTTGTTCGACAATATCATTACTTCTCTCACATTTACCTTCCTTTACTTGCTCATTTGCCAACACTGTTTGACATCCAGGACACCAATTCACTTTTGCAGACTTTCGGTATGCGAGTCCTTTCTTATATAAAAGACCAAACATCCACTGAGTCCATTTATAATACGATGGGTCAGAGGTTGCAAACTCATTTTTCCAGTCATATGACAATCCAATCATTTTAAGTTGTCGTCGATAGTTCTCAATATTTTCTTTAGTGCTCAATGCGGGATGTACACCTGTTTTAATCGCATAATTTTCAGCTGGTAAACCAAATGAGTCCCAGCCTATAGGATGTAACACCTCATATCCACAAGAACGATAATATCTACTTAATACATCAGTGCCTATATATCCTCTAGGATGACCAACGTGAAGCCCCGCACCTGAAGGGTAAGGAAACATATCTAATATGTACTTTTTTCCTTTATACACCCTATTGTGTGAGGACTGCTCTTGAGCCCATACATTCTGCCAGTAGGATTCAATACTCTTGTGAGTATATGATGTGGTTTTGTATGACATGTCCATAGTCTAGCGACGTATTATGGTAAGTAGCAAGTAATAGTGTATACTGTAATTGTTATTTAACCTACCCACATGATCTATCGTTCACTATTTAGACGTGCCTGGAATATTGCGTGGCATCACCCATTATTTTGGCTTCTTGGTGCAGTCATCTCTGTCATTACTATTGGTGGAGAATTTAGTCCAATATTTAGACTTTTCACTGATGTGCGAGATTATCCAAGTCTTCTCTCAGCATGGTTGTACTCTGGAATTTCCTATGAACTATTCATAACATTAAAAAATCTTGTTCTTGAAAATCCAGCTACTTTTACAGCAGTGCTGGGGATTGGTATTTTTATGACAGCTCTCGGACTTTGGATAATGATGATAGTGCAAGGAACTCTTATTGGACTAATAGATCAGCTGAATAATGCCCGTACACTTCGTTTTATTACCGCATTACAACTGGGATGGCGCCGTGCATGGCAATTAGTAATGGTTCATTTTGTCAGTTTTTTGTTTATGGGAGTATTGGTTTTGATCATTGGACTTCCAGTATTATTTGCAAGTTTTGATCCCGTTATACGGCAAGCAGGTCCTGAACTAACCCTTGGCGTATTTTGGCTTCTTATTCTTGGCACTTTTATACCCTGTGCAATTATTATTTCTCTTCTAAAAAATTATGCAGCCTGTTATATAGTATTATTTGGCTACAACTGGCGCGCATCGATTCTTAGCTCTCTGAAAGTTTTTAGGCGTCATTGGCTCGACAGTATCGAATGGGGTTTATTATTGTTTTTTATAGATTTCATAGGTGTTGCGTTGATAATCATTTTTGCGCAACCAATTTTTCACTATGAAGGCTTCCTTTCGATTCTTCTTGCCCCCTATGGATGGATATGGAGTTTGGTAATTAATGGTGGAGCAGCGCTTGTTTTACTTGGTACAATTGGTTGGTTAGGTGCATTCCGCCAAACTGTTTGGGTAATTCTTTTTGAACACTTTAATTCCAGTCCAGCAGCTATGGTATTAAGTGTAGTAAACAGATTCTTGAAGGGTACATTAAGTGTTCTAGATAAGACACTCGACACACTCGCGGGTAAATCTAAAAGTGAATAATTCTTTTTGAATCATGCTCGGTATAGCTGACTTGATTTCTCAATCAAAATCGCGTGCAACTGCGGGAAGTGCAACTACATCATCATCACAAGGACAAGATTCATTAGCTCAGAAAATGGCGGAAATAGAGCACAAGCGCCTTGAGGGAGTAACTGAGCGCACAGCACAAGAACTGGGGCTTGGTTACCAAGATTTAACAGAATTCCCTCTCGCACAAGAGGCAATTTCCCTTGTAGATGAGTTAACTGCAAGACAAAAAAAAATTGTTTGCTACTATCTTTCAGGTACAAAAGCGCGATTTGGAACACCTGAATTTTCACCAGAAGCAATAGAAACGATGCAAACTATATCGCAGGAAAAACATCTCGAGGCAACGCTGTCACTGATTTCCCAAGCATCATATGAAAAAGCCATTAAGGCATACGAATTACTCCCCAAATTAAAGAAAGTGAGCGGAGGAATTGAAATTACCGCGCGTGATTTAGAAGCATATTCGTTTTCCTCTTATAAGGATTTAGATGCGATGCTTCAAAAGGCAAATTTATCTGAAATAGTTACCATGATTATGGCTGGCGCTCTGCAAACGCGTACTTCCGACGTACATATAGAAGCAGAAGAAAAAGCAATTAAAATCCGCTATCGTATTGATGGTGTCTTACAAACTGCTGCGGAATTAAAACCTGAATTGTGGAAACAAGTCATATCTCGCATCAAATTATTATCTCATCTCAAGTTAAATATCAGTTCAGAACCTCAAGATGGACGTTTTGCGTTATTTCTTCCTCATGAAACCGTTGATTTACGTGTATCAACACTACCAACTGCTTACGGCGAAAGCGTTGTAATGCGTATCTTAAAATCCTCAGCCGCTTCCCTACAGTTTGAACAATTAGGAGTTGTTGGAAAAGCAAAAAAAGATCTTGACGAACAAGTAGCTCGTCCAAATGGAATGATAATTACCACAGGCCCTACAGGTTCAGGTAAGACTACAACTTTATATGCAATATTAAATAAATTGAATGACTCTGAAACCAAAATTATTACTCTTGAAGACCCTGTTGAGTATAAATTAAAAGGAATTAATCAAAGTCAAATCGAGCAGCCAAAAACTGGACTTGATGCACAAGCTGCAAAAGAACGCTATACATTTGCAAAAGGTTTAAGAGCAATTTTACGTCAAGATCCAGATGTAGTTATGGTAGGTGAAATTAGAGATCTTGAGACAGCAGAAACTGCAATTGACGCCGCCCTTACAGGACATTTAGTTATTTCTACAATCCATACAAATTCAGCTGCAGGCGCCATCCCACGTTTTCTTGCTATGGGAGTACAGCCATTCACGCTTCCTCCAGCGCTCAATTGTGTCATGGGACAAAGATTAGTAAGGCGCATTTGTCAGAATTGCAAGCAAATTGACAGTAGTATCTCAAATGGGGATCTTGATAGGGCAAAAGAATATCTTCGTACAATTTCACCAAAATCTGGAACAGCAATTCCCGATCTGAACTCGCTTACTTTTTATCGATCACCTGGATGTAGTGAATGTCAAAACCTTGGTTATAAAGGGAGAATAGGTATCTATGAAATTTTAATTATGAGTAAAGCTATTGAAGAGGTTGTAATGTCTGGTAAGGTTTCTGAAGCACAAATGCAGGATATTGCTGTAAGTGAAGGTATGGTCACCATGGTACAAGATGGAGTACTGAAAGCGCTTGCAGGACTCACCACTCTAGAAGAAGTATTTAAAGTTGCTGAATAGCATTATTTAAAAAAATGTCCCCCAATTGAAATTAATAGTATTCCTACTGAATTTAAGATAAATCCTAAAACTGCAAGTTTCTTTTCTCCAAAACCTCTTAGAGCGAAAAAAGCTACTCCTATTTCATCAGGCAGTGGTGAGGCAATTATAAGTGCACCAAGCACAGGTAGAGACATATATGCAATCCGTGATTCAATAATTTGTAACCAAACCTTATGTTTGAATACAGAACCCATTACTTCTTTAAGTTCACTAAACAGCCCTTCTTTAAATATTCGGTACCAAACTACATCTCCTAATGCCGCTCCGACACCACCTAATAATGCGACCAACCATGGATTTAAAAACTCGCCTAATTGCCATAAGCCTACCGTTGCAATTGCCGTTGTAAATGAAGATGAATAAAAAAAACCTAAAATAAATGCACCAAAATACCCCCACAAACCAAGCCAATGCACTAAAATACTCATACCTCCAGAAAAGCCTAGGGCAAGTGCACAAAGTATTCCTATTCCTGTAAAAAAAATATTGGGATAGCGCATTCAGAGATTGTAACATAAATAACTATTCTAAGTTAAATTTTAGATTTTATTATGAAAAGATAGATACTAGGTAACAACAATATACTTGATATTATACTTTGTTTAAAAAATATAAAACTCTTAGTTAAGTTGAGTACCCCAAAAATTGTCAAAAAACTGATTAACATAGTACAATGTAAAGATTTTCTTTTCTTTAAATCTTTTTTAAATGTCAGGAATTATTTAACTCAAGAAAACATAAATTTCTCTCTCACTGCTTTTTTCTCTGAGTTTTATACACTAATAATATCTAGAATGATCAAATCTAAAATTTTCACTTTGAAGAAAGTTTTTGTTTCTGTACTATACCATCCTTCACAAAGCTCAAGCTTTAATCTTAAATGACGATTCCAAAGAAATATATAAAACTTTGCAAAAAAGTAACGTTTATTGTCTACAACAACTCTATTGATTTAATAAGCTTTTAAGATTGCCAGAAGCACCTTGCTCTCAAACATTTCCAGAAAGATCTATGAATTAATATCTGCTTTAAAGTAACTAAAGCTAAAAACTCAAACGTTCTCATTTTCAGTTATTATAAATTCAGAAAGCACTACTCTATAATACTTAATTTACTTATTCATAGAGTTTTAAATCAACCGATGCATAATGTGGATATTTTTTTATTTTAAAAATTAAAAAGCACATAGTATTATCAAGAGCATAATATTATCTATGTTCTAGCTTGAGTGGAACAAATTTTTACTTCATCTGACTCTAATTTCTTGCTGTATCGAAAAGGAATTTAGGGTGCTATGTATTATTTTTTCTACACTTTTTTATTTTTTACTTTTTTGCTTTTCAAAGTATGTCAAAATTTAACAATAGCTATAAAAATTACATATTGTCGTAATTAAGAGAGACCATTTTACCTTGAATTTTTTTCACCGCATCAATGACTACCGAAACTACGATCAGGATACTTGTACCTCCCAAAGCTATTGTTGCAATACCGGTAAGAGATTGAGCAATGAAAGGCATTACCGCAACTGCAGCTAAGAAGGTTGCTCCTGCAGGAATAATTCGATTCATAGTTTGAACTAGAAACTCTTCCGTATGTAGTCCTGGACGAACTCCTGGGATGAATCCTCCATTTTTTTGAAGATTTTCTGCAATTTTTTTAGGTTGGAAGAAAATTGATGTCGAAAACCAAGTAAACGCAATTACAAGAATAAAATACAATATTCCATAAAATACTCGGTTTTGGAAAAGGGTAAGAATGTACTGCGCAAATCGAGACACAGTTAGATTTTGTGACGTAACTAAATATTGTGCAATAATGGTGGGAAATAGCGCAACTGAAACTGCAAAAATAACTGGAATTACACCAGTTGCATTTACTTTTAATGGCAGAAAATTTTTTCCATGTGCTGTGAGCGCACCAAGACGAGCATAGTGTATGGGCACATTTTTCTGAGCGTCGTTCATAAATACGACAAAAACCACGGTCAATAGTGCGAGAAGCAGAAAACTTCCTAGGGCAATATAATCTATTTGGTCAATTACTTGTAGAGTTTGTTGTACCGACAAGGGCAATCGTGCAATAATACCCGCAAAAATAATCAGTGAAGATCCGTTGCCGATTTTTCTTTCAGAAATAATTTCTCCAAGCCACATTAAAAAAACACTACCTGCAGTAATACAAGCGAGAGAAACCACCCACTGTTGTGCAGTAAATGGACCGAGCACATTAGATTGTGTTTGAAGATAACTTATATATCCATATCCCTGTAAAAGCGCAAGAGGAACGGTCAAAATACGAGTGTATTGCATTAAGGTTTTCGTACCTTGTTCACCCTCTTGTGAGAGCTCTTCCCAGCGCGGTATTATAACCGTCATCAATTGTACAATAATGGAAGCGGTAATAAACGGTCCTACACCCAACATCAACAAAGAAAAATTATTCAATCCTCCGCCTGAAACTATATTCAAAAATCCAAATAATTCACTTCTCTCAAAAAAAGCCCGAAGACCAGAGATATCAACTCCCGGTACAGGAACAGCATTTACAAATCGATAGATGACCAGACACAAAAGTACTACTCCCGCATCTCGTGGTAGAGTAGGGTGATTCCAAAATCTTTTTATGTAGTCAATTAATTGTGCAAAGAGCATACTACTTAAATATTATTTTGATTTCTTTTTTTTTAATTGAGGTGCGGATCCACCTGCTTTTTCAAGTGCCTCTTGTGCAGATTTGGAGAGCGAAATACCACGAATAGTTACAGGATGAGTAAAATTTCCCTTACCTAGAATTTTTAATGATCGCGTCTTTGCAGGGATCATACCCATCTTTATCAAAGTTTGTTTTGAAATTGAAGTTACTCCAGCAGCTGAAAGCGCATTAACCGTAGCAATTTTCAATACGACGGCAGGAGACTCAATAGGTTTCTGCCCTTTGAATTTCGGTAATTTCATAAAAGTCCGCTTCAAAGCCATTAAGCGAAGACCAGCGCGACCACCCGAACGAGCCCTTTGACCCTTTAATCCCTTTCCAGAGTACGTTCCAATTCCGGATCCATTTCCGCGTCCTATTCTTGTACGTCGTGTACGAGATTTATTAGCAGGCTTTAACTGTGAGAGTGTAAGAGACATAGCATCATGGTTATGCGGGATTACTTCCGCTC
>Ga0272446_1000434_pt1 | contig 66327 bp, 56 predicted proteins | sample YNPCB0061_FD_194587 | JGI IMG/M metagenome (GOLD analysis project Ga0272446, IMG submission 194587) | Hot spring microbial mat communities from Yellowstone National Park, WY, United States - YNP-CB-006-1 | ecosystem: Environmental > Aquatic > Thermal springs > Hot (42-90C) > Sediment | place...
TGACGCAACACGTATATAATGGCTGGTGGCAGGTTACGCATGACTCCTCCCTTCCTGGTCGTTGGGTTTGAGTCAAGCGTACCCTGCTTTCTTCTGATTGTCTACCAAATGGACAAAGTCGAGCTAAAGTGAGTTTACTTTGATATTCATAGCTTTGCGGAGTGAATTCTCTTGGTCTCAAAGTAGATTCACTTTAGTGTGTCACCTTCCTGGAAGCTGAGAGCTTCCAGGAAGGTTGCTGAGCTAAATGCGTAAGTCCTGATAGAAAAAAGCCTTTCGGGAAAGGTCAGCTTCCCGAAAGGTATGTGGCGTCACCGCTCACGCGTGACTCGTGACGCATGGCTCGTTAACCTGGCGAGCAATCATGCGGGTTATGGCTTGGGCGTCGGTGTGTTCGGCGGGCGCTGCACGACCGGCATGTAGACGCAAGCATTGGAGCCTTGCTTGCAAGTTTCGGCATCAGGAGGCAGCGAGGGGTCGGTGGGCGTTGGGGTCGGTGCAAAGCCGGGCGGGAAGGTCGGCGTCGGCGTGGGGACAAAGTTGACATCCCAGAATGCCACCCCCAGCTTGAAGGGGATTGTATCCATATTGCGCCGCCGGGCGTGATACCACAGATAGAGTTGCCCCTGAGCGTCCTTTGCCACCGTTGGGTAGAAGACGCGCTCGGCGTCCCATTCGCCAATCGGTGAGCCTACCAGGAGTGGATTGGCCGGGTCTTTGACCCAGGTGATGCCGCCATCCGTGGAGGTGGCGTGACCAATGCCGGTGATGGTTTTGTCGGCGTTGCTGCCCTGATACCACATGTGCAGCGTATTGCCCTCCTGGATGATGGCGGGCGACACAGTCTCACCCTCGTCCCATGCGCCGGGCGGCCCGATGGGCAGGACAGGCTGCGGGCTCTCGTTATCTGGGTAGCGGCGCCAGTTGATCCCATCATCAGAGAAGGCGACCCCGATCTGGTTGCTGGAAATGGAGCCGCCGTTGCCCGCATACCACATGTGGTATTTGCCATGAGGGCTGTTCATCTTGAGCACTTCAGGGGAAAGGACGCTGTAGCCGTCGAAATTTTCTGCATAGTCAGATGACATAAAAACAAGGCCGGTGTTTTCGTTGCCGGGGTATTTTTGCCAGTTGATAGCGTCGTTGGAGGTGGCATAGCCGATCCAGAAGCCGCCGATGTAGGCGGCGTAACCGGCGTACCACATCTTCCATTTGCCCTCCTCTTTGTCATACAGCACCGAAGGCGCGTTGATGCGCTCGTAGTCCCAGTAGCCGAAGCTGCCATCGCGCAGCACAGGGTTGCCGGTGTACTTTGTCCACGTGATGCCGTCTTGTGAGGTGGCAAAGCCGATGTCTTTGCCGTTCATGTTGTAAGAAGTGCCGGAATACCACATGTAGAAGCGATCATTGGCAGGATCGGTGTCATTGTTATCCCAAAACATCACATCGGCGGCATAGATGCTGAAGTCGTCCCAACCGGCGGGTGGCCCGTAGAACATGATCGGATTGCTGACGTATTTGTTCCAGCCAGCGTTGGGCGTCGATAGGGCGATGCTTGCGGGCACGGTGAGCAGCAGCAGTGTAATCAGCGCCGCAAGAAACACTCGTTTCATGGAATCCTCCCCAAAAGCAAAAGGTGGTCGGTGCGTGAACACTCTCAGCCTATCATGGGGAGTGCGCCGGCTCAGCGTCGCTTTGTCTGAAAAATAGAATTACATTACACGACGATTGACCGAATCCAATCGGGCAAAGCGTGCGATCCGGCCTCCAATGAATTGCTTACCGCGTCGCTTTTGTGCTATGCTTTCATGGTCAGGAAGTAATAATCAACCTGGAGAGGTCGCATAGCTCGGTCGAGTGCGCCCGTCTCGAAAACGGGTAGGGCTAAACACCCTCGAGGGTTCAAATCCCTCCCTCTCCGCCAGAATGAACCCGGAATGAACAAGGACTCCAGTCGCCGCGACTGGAGTCCTTGTTCATTCCGGCGGTCGTTTCGGTGGCGCAGGCGCTGTCATTCAGCTGGCGGGGCGTGCATGACGGCGGGCAGATAGAGCGATTGCACTGCGCCGCGCACGTACAGCACCGACGCTTCGGCGCCCACCGCGGGCGCGGCAGTCAGATTGGCGCGGATCGTCGCAGTATAGACGCCATCGCTCAGGTTGTCGCCCAGAACAGCCACGTGCAGGGCGGCGCCTTCGCTGCTGTCGAGCGGCGTCAACTGGAGCCACGTGGCGTCGGTGTGCACCTCCCACGCAAAGCTGCTGCGCTGTGCGCCTGACTTCACCGCCACCGTGATCGCTTCGCGGCTGAAAAGCTCGCCCAGATAGAGCTGCGCCGGGTCGAATGACAGCGCTGGCGTGGCAGTGACTTCAGGCGTGGCGGTGACCTCAGGCGTGGCAGTGACTTCAGGCGTGGCGGTGACCTCAGGCGTGGCAGTGACTTCAGGCGTGGCAGTGACCTCGGGCGCGCCGGTTGGCGTAGGCGTGGCGGTCAACACCGGCGCCTCTGGGCTGCTGGCGCCGACGCAACTCCCCAGCTCGACGCGGTCCAGAAAGCTCCACATTTGTGTTCCTGCGCCATCGTTGTAGACGTTGAAATAGATCACCAGCGTGCGCCCGCGATAGGCTGTCACATCGAAGACTCGCTCCTGCCACGTGTCGTTGCCAGCAGCCGTGCTGCGCGCCAGGCGGGCGACATACCCATAGCTGCTGTTGAGGAGCAACGTCTCACGGTAGTCGGCGTTATCCGCCGCGCCCTGTGTTCGCTCGACATAACGCAATAGCACTGGCGCCTCCGCATTGCTGGGGATTGTCACCTTCTGGAAGACGGTCGAGTAGGCGCGGCGATTGACGACCCCGGCGGGGATGCCCAGTTGCACGGCGCGTGCGCCGCTAAAGGCTGCTGCCGTCGTGTAGCGCCCAGGGTAGGGTGTGGAGCCAAATTGCCAGCTACTGCTAAGTTCGAAGTCACCGTTTGCCAGGATTTCGGTGCATGCGCCGCCGCCGGGTGTAGCTGTTGCCGTCGGGGTGGTCGTCGGTGTTGCGGTGGCGGTGGGGGTAGGCGTGGCGGGATCGCCGCTGAACGTGTACCCGGCCAGCTCGGCAAAGGCTGCCAACGTGACCCGCGCAATGCGCGCTACATAATCGTAGTCCACGCGGGACGCCAGGTCGCCCGTGTTGTGATAATATGGGTTGCGGTCGCGCGGTCGCGGGGCGTCGTCGAAAAAGTTCTCGATGACGAGGAACGCCGCATAGTTGTTGTCCCAAAAAGGCGAGTGATCCGAGAAGCGGCTGGCAGTCGTTGTCTTGCGTTCGAAGGTGAGACCGACGCCGTAGCGTTCGTTGCGCTCCAGATACTGGTCGGCGAGCGCGTTCGATTTCGGACCACTCGCCGTGTGAATCTCGACGACGCGGTCGCCGTCGCCATCCCAACCGATCATGTCCAGGTTGAAGAAACCCACCACCTGTTCACCTTGTTGCCGCAGCGCGCTGGCGTACACTTTGCTTCCCCACTGTCCCTGCTCTTCGCCGGTGAAGTGGACGAAGCGCACCGTCAGCGCGGGCGGGTATTGCGCAAGCAGCCGCGCCAGGACCAGCGTCGCCGCCGTGCCTGTGGCGTTGTCGTCCGCGCCCGGTGCGTTGGTGTAGGGCGCGTTGGAATTATCGTCGAGATGACCACCCACCAGCAGCACTTGCGTCGGCTGTGTGCTCCCGCGCACTTCAGCCACGACATTGCGCCCGCTGTACTGTCCGTAGCTCCAGTTGGCGTAACGGACGTTCAGCCCCAGCCGCTGGTAATACTCGTAGATGAACTGTTCGGCGCTGCGCAGGCGGCTGGCGAAGGTGTAGCGCGTGTTGAGCGTCACCGCCGCGCCGCCGACCGTGACTGGCGTCTGACCGCTGAGCTGGTTGACCAGGCTGTGGATTTCTTGCGGTGTAACCTGTTGCAGCAGCGCCGCAATGTTGGGATCGACGCCGTGCACTGCGGCCGGCTGGATGTTGTCCTGCTCTGGCGCTGTTTCCATCGTCAACGGCAGCGCGGCCAGCAGCGAGAGTGACACGCCTTGCGCTGGCAGCGTCTCGACTAGCGCCAATTCGCGCGTCGCGTCGGTCGCCAGCAGCAAGTGCGCCGCGCCCTGCCAGAGAATTGTGCTGGCGCCGCCCGCCAACGCAATTGCATTCTCGGCGGTGGCGTCGGCGACATAATAAATTGCATCTGCGGTGTCGTCGTCGATAACGGACACAGCCAGCCCTTGTGCGGCGAGCGCGGCGGCGTCGCCGGTGGCGCCGCTGGCAACCCAATAGGCGGCGTCTGGCTCGTCGAGGCGAGTGTGCACAACGGTCGTGGGCGGCAGATCGTCGGGCGGGGTTGCGCTGGTGGCTCTGATCAGAAAGAGCACCGGGCCAAATGGCACATCGAGTGGAGCGTCGGTTTGTCCGTGGGTGACAGCTCCGCCCATCATCGGCAGCAGCAGCGAAAAGATCAAGAGCAACGTTGACGCACGCCACCAGAGCTGGCGGCGCTTCCCATGCAGTAGTGAGCGGTTCATCATCATCTCCTTCGATGTACAGATTACGTGTTGCGCGCTGCGGGTTCCGTCTCGTTACGCAGCACGCACTACGCAACCAGCGGCTTGTTTGCGCCCATGCGTACTAGTGTTGACGTACAAGCGCCCGCAGAAGTGACGCCGCGCCCGCCACCCGTCGCGTGATCGCAAGAGCATTGTAAGGCGCAGCACGTTGCGCAGTTGCGTGAATCTGAGTAGGATTGTGCAGCGGTTCACAGAGTGGAGATTGCGTCGATGCAGCGGACATCACAGCGGACATAACAGCGCGATGACAGGCAGTGCGATGACAGGCAGTGCGATGACAGGCAGTGCGATCCACAAGCGAGTTGCAGAGTGCAACTGGCGCCAGTTTTTTGGGGGGATGGGGTTGCTGGCGTTGGCGGGAATGCTGGCCTGGCTGCCCGTGACCTGGTGTGGCGCGCTGGCAGCGGGCGGCGCGGCGCTGGTGCTCGTGGCGCGTTGGCCGTGGTTGATCTGGCTGCCGCTGGCGCTGCTGGTTCCCGTCACGAGCGGCGTCCGCATTGGCGCTGGCACGGCGACCGATCTACTGTTGGCGGCAGGCGTGGCGCTGTGGCTTGTCGACGGCGCACGCCAGCGGACGCTTCCGCTGCGTGGGTCACCTGTGATTGGGCTGGTTTTGCTCTATGCGGCTGCACAATATGTATCGCTATTTTTCGCAGTCGATTTGGCTGAAGGCGCCGCCGAAGTGATAAAATGGGTTGAATTGCCCGTCATTTTGTTGGTTGTTCCGGCGATGATGACGCACCGGCAAGGGCGTTGGCTGGCGGCGGCATTGGTGGTGGGCGCAGTGATACAGGCAGTGCTTGGACTTTATCAATTCATCTACCGCATCGGGCCAGAGTATTTCGTCGTGATGGGGCGCTTCATGCGGGCGAGTGGCGTCTTTGCGCAGCCCAACCCGTACGGGGGCTTTCTGGGGCTGGCGCTGCCGCTGGCGTTGAGTCTGGCGCTCTGGGCGTGGCGCAGCTTTTGGGCGCAAGGTGAGCGACGTTGGCGCGACGCGCTGTGGGGTGGCTTTTACACGGCGGCCACGTTGTTGATCGGCGCCGGCTTGCTGGCGAGCTGGAGCCGTGGCGCCTGGTTAGGAGCTGTGGCTGGCGTGCTGATTGTCCTGGTGTTGCGCAGCCGGCAAGCCGCTGTGATGAGCGCGCTGGCGGCGCTGGCGCTGGTCAGTCTGCTCTTGCTCGGCGCCTTGTCGCCGACCCTGGCGCCGCGGCCGCTGGTCGAGCGGCTGGCGGATTTGCCCGCCTATTTTGGCCTGACCGACGTGCTGGCGCAACCGGTGACCGACGAAAACTTTTCTGTCGTCGAGCGCCTTGCGCATTGGGTGGCGGCGCAGCGGATGTGGGAGTCGTCGCCGTGGTTTGGCGTCGGTGCGGGCAACTATGCGGCGGTCTACCCTGCTGTGCGGTTGCCCCGTTGGGAGGACGCCCTGGGTCACGCCCACAACATCTACTTGAACGTGTTGGGGGAAACGGGGCTGCTGGGATTGGCGGCCTATCTGGCGCTGTGGAGCGGCGTGCTGGTGTGGGCCTGGCGACAGGCGCGTCATGCCGGGAAGAGCGCCGAGGGGCGCTGGCAGGCGGCTGTGGCGGTCGGTGTGCTGGGCATGGTGGTGCATCTTTCGGTGCACAACCTGGTGGACAATTTATTCGTGCGTGGGATTGTCGTGTATGTCGGCCTCTGGCTGGCGTTGGTTCATGTTGACAGGTATGAGGTAAACCCTTGAGTGCATTGCAGTCGCTTCCCATTAGTGATGTGAACCGCCGCGAAGTGAAGCGGTTCGTCAAATTTGCGATTGTGGGCGTTGCTGGCATGGCGACGCACCTGACGTTGGCAAACATCTTCAACTTTGGCCTGCATTTCCCAGATGCGTTGGCTAACGCCATTGGCTTCATCACAGCCGTCTTCCAGAATTATTTGCTCAATTACTCCTGGACCTTCCGCGACAAGCAATCGTCGCGCACCAAGTCGCGCTGGGTGCAGGCTGGTCAGTTTGGGTTGGTGAGTCTCGTCGGTCTGGCGATCAATGCACTGGTGCGCGAAATTGTCAGCTTTATCTTCCATCCCATCTGGCTGGCTGTCATTCCCGACCCGGTGATCGCCGAAATCGTGAACTACAATTTCTCGATCATTGCGGCGATTGGCGTCGTGCTCTTCTGGAACTTCGGCGCCAACCGGCTGTGGACATTCCGCAATCGTGCGTGAGGCGGTTTGACAGTCATTGCGATTGACTACACGCCCGCCATTCGCCAGCAGGCAGGCATCGGTCGCATCGTACGCGGTCAGATCGAGGCGCTCGTCAAGCTAAATCCTGGCTTTGACCTGCGCCTGTTCGTCGCCGGGCGCATCACCGACGACGACCGTCGCGCTGCGCCGTTGCCTCTCCATGCGACGCCGATCGATGAGCGCAACCTGGTGCGGATTTGGCACCGCCTGGATTTTCCCTTTCCACGCGTGGAGTGGTTCACTGGCGGGACGCCCGATCTGTTTCACGCCACCGATTTCGTGCTGGCGCCCACGCGCGCCCGGCGCAAGGCGCTCACAGTGCACGACCTGGCTTTCCTTCACTATCCGAACGCTGCTATGCCTTCTCTGCATCACTATCTGAATGTCGTGGTGCCGCGCAGCGTGCGCCGCGCCGATCATATCATTGCGGATAGTCACCACACGGCGCGCGACTTGACCGAGCAGTGGCAGACGCCGCCGGAGCGTATCACGGTTGTGCAGGGCGCTGTCGATCACGGCCACTTCCGGCCTGTGCCTGATCCGGCGCGCCAGCGCGCCGTGCGGGAGCGGTACGCGATCGGCGACCGCCCCTTTATCCTGGCGCTGAGCCGCCTTGAACCGCGCAAGAACTTCGTGCGACTGATCGAGGCCTTTGCGCAAGCGCGAATGGCGGCCAGGTTGCCACATCGCCTGGTGATCGGTGGAGGCAAAGGCTGGCTCTATGACGAGATTTTCCGTCGCACCACGGAGTTGGGTTTGCAGGAGCATGTGCACTTCACTGGCTTTGTGGACGACAATGATCTGCCGACGCTCTACAGCGCTGCTGAGTTTTTCGCATATCCATCGCTCTATGAAGGCTTTGGGCTGCCGATCGTCGAGGCGTTGGCGTGCGGAACACCTGTGTTGGCCGCGGATAACTCCTGCCTGCCCGAAGCGGGCGGGCCTGGCGCGCACTATGTGCACGCCGAGGAAGTCGGCAGCATTGCCGCTGGCATTGTGCGGATGGCAACCGATGCCGCGCTGCGGTCACAGTTGCGCGCGGCTGGTCTGGCGCATGCTGCGCATTTCACCTGGGAGCGCAGCGCGCAACAGTTGCTGGATGCATATGCGCGTGCACTGATGTGAAAATAGGGGCGAGGGGCGCTCTGCCGTCCGCCGTCCATTTTCGTCGTTATCGGTGTCAGCCGGTCGTGTTGCCTGTTCCGAACATCGGGGCGAGGGCGACGCCTGCTCGCTCTGTCGGAGACCGACGCTGCGTGCACTTTGCGACCGTCACTTGAGCTTACATAGAGGGGGGACTTATGCCTCAACCATCTGGGCAAGACCTGCTCAGCCCGCGTTCGCCAGATGCGTCTGCGTTGACGATGACCATGTTCATGCAGCCAGAACATTCCAACAGCCTGGGGAATGTGCATGGCGGCGTCATCTTGAAACTGTGCGATGAGTGTGGCGGCATCATCGCCAGCCGACACGCGCGCCGTCCGGCTGTCACGGTGACTGTCGATCGGGTCAACTTCCTGAAGCCGGTGCTGCTAGGCAGGCTGGTGCTGGTGCATGGCCGGATTGCCTGGGTGGGGCGCACCAGCATCGAGGTCGAGTTGCGCGTCGAGGCCGAACATCTGCTGACGGGCGAACGCACGCAGACGAACAGCGCCTACTTCGTCTACGTGGCGTTGGGCGACGATCGCCGCCCGACGCCAGTGCCGCCGCTGCTGTTGACCAATGACGAGGATCGTCGCCGCTTTGCTGAAGGTGAAGCGCGTCATCGGCAGCGGCTGGCGGAAGCAGGACGCAGCGCATGAGCACGCACCTGGCGCCAGCGCTCCGCACGTGCGGCGCCACCGTGATGCGCTGGCTGTTGCCGCTGGCGTTGGCGCTGGCGTTTGCGGGGTACGTGGGCGCGTGGATCGATCATAAGGCGGCGGGGCTGGTCATCACCGGGCTAGACCTGGGCGAGTATGTGAAGTTTCTCACCCCGGTGCGGCGCGGCGAGGTGACGCTGTGGCGCGAGGGCTTCTATCTGCCGTTGATCGCAATCAGTCTTGGCGCCAGCTTGTTTGCGTTCCGCGCCGAGTTGCGCTATCCGTGGCCGGTGCGGGCGCTGCTGTTGGCGCTGGCGGTGGTGGCGGCGTTGAACTTGCTTCCGCCCGCCTGGACGCCCACGCTCCTGCTGACGGAGGAGTTTCGCCAGCAGATGGCGGCGCTGGTGATTTGCCTGGCGGCGGTGACTTTCAGTCCGTTGCTGGCGTTGGCGCCGCGGAAAGCTGCCGCAGCGGTGTTGGCTGTCCTCAGCGTCAGCGCAGTGGTGGCGCCGGTGCACCAGTTCTTCGTCATCCTGCCGGCAATCGAGGCGCTCTATCGCCAGCCGCAGACCCCCGGATGGGGGCTGCTCCTGGGCGGGGTGAGTCTGGCGGCGCTGGCCGGTGGGGCAATGTGGTTCGGATGGTCACAGATGGCCGCAATAGTTGTCGACAGGAATTAACAATTATGCAATTTGGAATGATGAATAATCCACGCGCACCGATTCTCACCGAGATCGCGCGCGCGGCCAGAATGCGCTTCGAGTTCATTGACCTGACGATCGAGGCGCCAGGCGCCGCTCCCGAAAGCACGGATTGGCAGGTGGTGCGGACGGCGCTGCTCGACCAGGGGCTGCGTGTGGTCGCTCACGCTGCGCCATACCTGCCGCTCAACAACCCATCTCCGGTCGTGCGCCAGGCTGCGCTAGACGAGCTGCGCCGTTGCCTCGACATTGCGCACATCCTCGGCGCGCCTTTCTGCACGACGCACTTTGTTGGCTGGCCCGAATTTCTGAGCGAGGAGCTAGGGTATGAATATTACAAACAGGCGTACACGCTATTGATCAAGCACGGCGCAGCGCAGGGCGTGCAGGTGACGTTGGAAAACAGCCCCGACAACAAGCATCAGCTCAAGTACTTCCGCGAGATTTTTTCCCGGCTGCCCGACCTCAAGCTCACCTTTGACATCGCTCACGGCAACGTCCACACTGCGCGCAGCATGACGCGTGACTATCTCTTTGCGCTGGCCGATCGGCTGGTGCACGTCAACCTCAGCGACAACGACGGCACGGCGGATGACCACTTGCCGTTCGGCGCTCCGGGCAAAGGGGCGATCAAACTCAAGCACGAGTTGCAGATGCTGCGCGACTTCCGGTTCGATGGCACGCTGACGCTGGAGGTTTTCGGCCACGAACGTTGGCTGCTGGCGAGCCGCGATCTGGTCAGGGAGCGGCTGGCGGAGCTGGGCTGATCTCCCCAATTGTGCGTCAAGGATTGTGACGTTGTGGGGAGATCGCTCGCTGCCGACGGGTGTCATTCAAGTTAAGGGCGCGCAGCCTTCGATTCAAATCGAGGCTGAACGCTTCAGTCGGCTCAAGCCAACTTCGGCTGATTGGTGGTTGACCGCTCAACTGCCGTCGTTGGGCGGCGTCAACAAGCTCACCGGCGCCGGCGTTGGCGTGGGGAAGAGCGAAGTTGTCGCCGTCGCTTCGGTGGGCGTTGGCGTCGGGGCGGCAATCTCGGCGGGTTGTTCTGCGGCTGGCGCTTCAGGCTGGGCTGGCGCTTCGGTGGTGGGCGGCGGCGGCAATGCCTCCACATCATTGTTGAGCACGGATTTGTCAAGCTCGGAGATGTCGGTGGCGTAGGTCACGCCGGGCGGCAGGGGTTGGCATTGGGTGGCGTCCTTGCGGTAGGAGTCCACCATCGCTGGCGCCTGCCACACGCCTTCGACGACGCTGCGCACATGCGCCGGATCGGCAATACGCAGCACCGATGCTCCTTCGGGAGTGGTGTAGGGTTGCAGATCGTAGAGCGTTAACCCACTGGCGCGCACGGCTGACGGGTCGAGTTGAATGCCCCAATTGAGCAAGTCGACGATTTCGAGCGTGTTCAGGTCGGTGGTCACCATGCTCTGAAATGCGCTGTACAGGGGTAAGAAGTTCGCCAGCAAGTTGGTGCGCTTGATTTGCTCCCGCAACCCCCACAGGAATTCGCGCTGGCGCTGGTTGCGTCCGATGTCGCTTTCTCGATAGCGCAAACGCACAAACCAATACGCTGTGTCGCCGTCCAGCCACACATCTCCTGGCGGCAGCGCAAAATAATCCCAGGCGTTGGTGGTCAGGTTGAACACCGGCTCATAAAAGGGGCAATCAAGATGCACCGTCACGCCGCCAATGGCGTTGACGACATCGATGAAGCCATCCATGCGCACCCGCACCCAGTGTTTGGTGGTGATCCCCAGCGTGTCGGCGAGCACTTGCGACATGAGCGCCGGCCCGCCACCGTTAGGATTCGCCTTCTCGCCAATATAGTCGATTTGATTGACACGCCCCCAGCCGTAGCCAGGAATCTGGACATAGGTGTCGCGCGGGATGCTGAAAACAGCGACACGGGAGTTGGCCCGATCGACGCCGACGATCATGATCACGTCCGTGCGCCAGCTTGTCCAGCCAGGGCGATGGTCGGTGCCCAACAGCAGGTAGTTTTCGGTCTGGCTCCAGTTGAAGGCTGGCCCGACAGGCGCCGGCAACGGCGTCGGCACGAATTCGGCGGCGGGCGCCACCAACAGGGCGCCCGCGCCATTGGCGGCGGCGACTTGCGGATAGAGGGTGCGGCTGACAGAAAATGGCTGGATTGGCGGGGCAGGTGGATTGTAGCTGCGAGCATCGATGCCAGGCAACGGCTGGTGGGCGCCGGTAATGTCGAGAGGGGGCTTGGGCGCCATCGCCTGCGCTGCTCGCTCAACGCCGCGCGTGCCTTGAAACACGCCGCCTGAACAGGATGTCAACACCAGGGAAAGAATCAGCACGAACGCAAGTAAACGCGAATGGCCTGACAACATGCACTTATACTCCTGCGGCAGATGGGTTGGAAACTGCGCTGCTGTTCCATCATCTGCTGAACATAAAAAGCGCTCGTGGATGCGCGGCAACGCGCATCCACGAGCGCCATTATACATCACCAGAGTGCATTTAGGCGCAATTCACGGTTTTGGAATTACGGGCACTTCACCTCTTCACTTTCGTTGAAGAGCGCCGGCTTGTCGAACACCTGCTGCGCCGCTGCGGCAATTTCCGCCCAGTCGGCGTACCAGACCCACATCTGCCCGGCGTACCCGGCGGTGATCATGCGCGGATCGTTGACGACAAAACCGTGCACGTCGCTCTTCTCCAGATTCATTGCCATGCGCACCAGCTTGACGGCGTCGATCAGGTTCAGATCGGTCTGCACCGAGCCCTGCATCGCCTGGTAGATGGCGGGAATGCGGGGCAGCAGGTTTTCGTTCTGAATCTGCGTGCGCACTGCCCAGATGAAGCGCTGTTGTCGGCGCTCACGTTCCAGGTCGCCGCCGATGCGCCGGCTGCGCACATAACTCAGCGCCTCGCCGCCCGTCAGCCGATGCACGCCGACATCGAGCGCCAGCGGGTCGCCGCCCTCGTCATAGCCGTAGGGATCGTAGAGTGGGCAGTCGACATCGACTTCGACGCCGCCCATGGCATCCACCAGCCGTTTGACCGCCTCGAAGTCGACGCGCACGTAGTGGTGAATGGGCACACCGATCTTGGCTTCCAGCACCTGACCAAGCAGCCTGGGGCCGCCGCCGCCTGGCTCATCCTGCTCGCCGAGATAGTCGATCACGTTGATTTTGTTGCCGCGATGGTTGGGAATCTGGTCGATGTAGAGATCGCGCGGCAGCGAGATCACGCCGACGCGGTTGTTCGGACGGTCAACGGCCACAATCATGATCACGTCGGTGCGCCAGTTGGGCATGTTGGGGCGACGGTCGCTGCCAAGCAGCAGGATGTTCGTCGTCTTGAGCAGTGGCTGTGGGTCGTCGGGTGCGATCGCCGGTGCAGGGGGGGTGGGGTCGGCGGGCGCTTTGGTCGGCGTCGCCGCTACGACTGCGGGTGGCGCCGCCTGCAAATCGGGCTGGCGGGGCTGCGCTGCCGGTGCGGCGGCAGGCGCAGCGCTGGCGGTCGCACCGCCACATCCAGCCAGGAGGGACGCCAACAGGCTGAGGAGAATGAAGGCGGATACGAGTCGTTGCCACGATCCGTGGGGCTGAGCAAACACTGCCATTGCTAAGTCCTCGCAAATTGCGCTATGAACTGGGAAACGTGGCCCTCCCCATTTGTTCACTACTTGGGCTTACGCAGATTCCAGTGTGTCACCTTCCGTGTGTCACCTTCCCGGAAGCTCTCAGCTTCCGGGAAGGTTGCTGAGGAAGGTTGCTGAGCCAAATGCGTAAGTCCTAACTACTCTACATCATGCGCGCGACTTCCGCAATACCTGGTATAGATGTTCGCATAGACGAAAATGCCAGCGATGGTCGCGCCAGAATTCATCCAGTGTGCGATGGCCGGCGCGCTCGTATTGCAGCGCCTGGTGCATCATCTCCAGCGCGTCGGCGTCGTGCACCAAACGCGCTTCAGGGCTGGAAGTCGTCGTGTACTCCGCCCACAGGGTCGCATAGTCATCATTGCCAGGCAACCCGGCCAGGATGTCCGTCAGCGCCTGGGCCTCTGCGCGCCGTTTGATCTCCGTCCCGATCAGTTGGGTGGAGCGCCTGGGCAGGTCAGTGACGATGCTTTCGGCCAGGTCGTGCAACACTGCCAATGTGACGGCGCGTCCGGCGTCGATGGGACGTTCCAGCCCCGCCGCCTGCCACTCCACGTTGATCGCACTTGCCAGCGCCAACGTCAGCAGGGCGACGCCGGCGGTGTGATCGGCGACGGATTCACAGGGCCGCACGCCATGGAGCAGCCAACCTGTGCGCGGCAACTGCTTGAGCACAGTGGCGTGGGCGAGGATGTTCAGCAAGGCTGAAGTGGTTGGGGATTGCTCCGCAGTGGTCATTTTGCATCAATCTGCCGCGAGTTGTGCAGCACGGATCAGGCGATCCGCCTGCGATCCAGCCAGCTTTGCAGCGCTGCCAGCGTCTGGTTGCCGATGCGGACGTGGGTGTAGTCGTCCTGCCCGCCAAAGGCGATGCGGATGGTGGCTGGCTCCACACCGTCGTCGAGCGCCAGCCAGGTTGCGCCGCTTTTGAGGCCAAAGACGCCTTCATCGGCGCCGCTGGTGCCGACCAGGGCGATGCCAAGTGTGGCGCTGCTGACGGTGCGCAGCCAGTGCGCCGCATGACTGGCAAGCGCCTGGTGCTCTGTGGCGTCCAACGCAACGCCCAGCATGACGGGCAGGGCGTCAACGTCGATCACCACCTGTTTGCGCAGCAGGTTGCTGTCGGGCGCCGCCGCCAGGAGGCGCGCCGCCAGTGCGCCGCGCGTGTTGGTTTCGAGCAGCGCCAGCGTTACGTCGGCTGCCTGCAAGTGGCGCGCCAGCACGCTTTCGTAGCTCTCGCCAGGTGTGGTCGAGTAGATGAATTCGCCCACGGCGCGACGCACCTCAGCCTCGATAGCGTCGAGCATCGCTTCGGCGGTGGCGGCGTCCTCTGCACGCGCCGCGATGCGGATATCGCACTGGCCGGTCTGCGCCGCCAGGCCGACCGTCGGGTTGCTGCGCTGTAGCAACTCTCCCAGCCGATCATCGATCGTGCTTTCGCCGATGCCGAAGGTGCGCAGAATGCGCCGGCGGATCACGGCCTGGCTGCCCAGACGCGCCCGCAGATAGGGCAGCACGCTGTCGGTCATCAACTGCTTCATCTCACGCGGCACCCCCGGCAGGGCGATCACAGCGCAGCGCCCGGTCTCGACAATAAAACCGGGCGCCGTCCCCACCGGATTTTCGATCAGGATAGCGCCGCGCGGAATCAGCGCCTGTTTGCGGTTGTTATCCGTCATGGTGGCGCCAAAGCGAGCGAAGCGCGCCTGCAAGGTGGCGAGCGCGCCTGCGTGCAGCTCCAACGGGCAGCCGGTGGCGTTGGCGATGGCGTCGCGTGTGACGTCATCGACAGTTGGCCCCAGGCCGCCGGTCACAATGATCACGTCGCTGCGAGTCATCCCCAATGCAATAACGCCCCGCAGACGCAGCTCATTGTCGCCAACCGTGGTCTTGTAGTAGAGGTTGACGCCAGCTTCGCGCAACTGCTGCGCGATCCAGGCGGCGTTGGTGTCGACGATATCGCCGAGCAAGATTTCGGTGCCCGAGGTGACGATTTCGGCATTGAGCGCTGGCATAGATTGTCGCCTCAGAGCATCAATGCCGCCTGGGCGCGAATCGATTTCAGGCGGTCGGCAACGTCGCTGCCCTGACGCTGGCGAAAATCATCTTCCAATTGTCTGAGCGCTTCGAGGAAATCCCGGCTCAGGAGTTTGCGATTTTCTTCCAGCAGTTTGCGCTGTGCGCCCTGGTCGGGGGCGTTGAGCAGGTCATTGACCAGCCGTAGTTCGGGCGACATCTGCGCCTGCATCACCTCAAGCGCCTGGTCATAGATTTTGCGCAGACGTTTGGCGGCGCCGGTGGCGTTGTTTTGCTCGGCGCGCTGGATATTGGCGGCCAGCAAGCCCAGGAAGTTTTCATCGATCAGGTCGGCGTTTTCGCGCATCGTCGCCGCCGGATCGGTCGATTCGAGAACAGCCTGGAGCACCTCTTGCGCCTGCGCCGCTGCGCTTTGTTGTGTCGCCTGCTGTTGTTCCTGCACCGCCATCACGAGTTCACGCAGCTTTTCGAGATTGGCGCGTTCGGTGGCGTCGGTGGTCCGTTCCAGCCGTTCGGAAACAGCCAACAGAAATTGATAGTCGAGCATAGGCGCCAGCGACACCGCCACGGAGGGAGCGACGTCTTCGCCGCCCGGTTCGCGCCAGGCAGCAAGCAGGATTTCGATCACATCTTCGCGCGTGGCGCCGGGCTGAATTTTGCGCACTGTCTGCTCGACGCGGTCTTGCAGCGCTTTGAGTTCACGCCCGGCTTCGGTCTTTTCGAGCAGCGCCTGGCGCAGGGACTGCAACGCCACCACGCTCTCGCGGTCGCCCTGGCTGCCGGAGAGCATCATCAGGCGTTCGAGCAGCGCAAAGAACTGGCGGTCGATCAGGTGTTTATGGCGTTCGAGCGCGATGTCGAGCGCGCTGGGATCGTCGGCCAGGCGCGCCAGACTCTGGATCGCGGTCGCCTGGTCGCGTTGGCGACGCAGCATCTCCGGCGTCACGCCCTGGAATTCCCACAGCTTCTCGACAAAGCGGTTCCAGTCGAGATACTCCTTCGGTTGCAGCATGTAGCCACGCCGCGCCTCGGTGGGGAGCTTGCGCATCAACGTCTGCGTCAGGTCACCGATGAGGCGTTGCCGCTGCACGTCGTCGATGCCGGTCGGCGGCACGTAGACGGCGAGAAAGTCGTGACCGGGATCGTGCACCATGAGGGGAGCGCTCAGGGGGCCGCCAGCGCCGCACTGTGGGCACATCGCCACGTTGATCTGCCCGCCCAACAACGCTGGCCCCAATTCCGGGTTGACGCCAAGATCGATGATTGTGAAGATGGGCACGGCATAGCGGGCGCCGCAGTTCGGGCACTGCACCTGCGCCGCCGTCGGCGGAAAGAGCAGGTCTTCGCCAGGACGACCACGGCGCGGCGGCTGCGGCGCTGCGGGCGCGGCTGCTGTTGCTGGCGCCGCCGGGGTGGTTTCAGGCGCGGCCGGTGTTTCTGATTCGTCGCGCCGACGTGAAAATCCCTTGGGCAGCTCAATGCCGCCGGCAGCGGGTTTCTTATCTTGACCAGGCAGAAGAATGCCGCTCATTTTGGTTTGATTCCTTCTTTGTTCATCAGGTTTGTGCATAATGCAAACCATTCCATTGTACCGCGAACAGCGGCGGCGTCCCAAAGAGGATGTCCTGAGGGTTCTGTTTCCTGTTTAGGGTGAAGTTGGCTTTCGTCGCATGGCGTCGCCTTCGGCATGAGACGGGGGAGCCATGCGCCGGATGCGATAACATCTGCGGAGCCTTCCCGGAAGGTGAAGACGGCGCCCAAACGCTCAAGACATCTCAGTCTGTATCGAGGAAAGGGGACAGACTTGCGCAACGCCTGCCCCCTGGTTGTCGTTATCTCAGCCGTACAGTGGCCCAAAATTCGCACACGCGCGGAAATCGGCGCCCATCGGCTCGTTGGCGCCAAAGAGCGTCCACGCGCTGGGGCGGAAGAGGGCGGCTTCGTCCAGGTTGTGCATATAGACCGGGATGCGCAACATGCTGCACAGGCTGACCACGTCGGCGCCGAAGTGGCCGTAGCCGATGGCGCCGTGGTTGGCGCCCCAGTTGTTCATCACCGTGTAGACATCGCGGAAGGGACCGCTGCCGGTCGTGCGCGGCACAAACCACGTCGTGGGCCAGGTCGGGTTGGTGCGCTCGTCGAGCGTCTCGTGCACATGGTCGGGCAGATCGACCGTCCACCCTTCGGCGATCTGCAGCGCCGGCCCCAGCCCCTGCACCAGGTTGACGCGGATCATCGTCACCGGCATGCCGCCGCGCGTGCGGAAGCGCGTCGACCAGCCGCCACCGCGGAAGTATTCGACCATGCTGGCGTGCCAGGTCGTGGCTTTGAGACATGCTTCAGCTTCTTCCGGCGTGATCTCCCAGTAGGGCTTCATGGCCGGCTCGCCGTCGCGACTCTGCTGACCCGTGCCGTCAAGCGCAGCCGGCCCCGAGTTGATCAGGTGCAGGATGCCGCCCGCAGCGCGCCCCTCCAGCGTGTAGCCGGTGACGCGTTTGACCGCGTCGGGGCTCCAGTAGGTGCGCACGTCGGCGAAGATGGCGGCGGCGTCCGTGAGCAGGTGGATGAAGAGCATGGAGATGCCGTTGAGCGCGTCGTTCTCCGTGGCGACGATGTAGGGCGGGCGGATGCCGTTCCAGTCGAACGACGAGGTCAGAATCGCCTCCAGGAAGTCGCCGTTGGGCAGGTGATCAGTCCACTGGCGTTGGCCCTGGAAACCGGCGGCGATGGCGTTGCGCCCAAGCGCCTCCTCACCAAAGCCCAACTCCTTCAGTTTGGGGTTGCCGATCATCAGGTCGCGGGCGATCAGCGCCATCTTGACCGACTTCGCCCAATCCTCGTCCTTCTGGGCGCGGCTGCGCTGCTTCTCCGCGGGATTGTAATCCTTGCCTTCAGGACAATTGGCGCGCACCCAGGCGTAAGCCAGCTCGAATTCTTCCCTGTCGTAGATGCCTTCCTCCATGCGCCGCACGAACTCGACCATGTCGATCGTTTCAACGCGTAGACCCAGCCAGCGCTCCAGGAAGTCGTGGTTGACGATCGAGCCGCCGATGCCCATGCTCACGCCGCCCATGCTCAGGTAGGATTTGCCGCGCATCGACGCCACCGCCAGCCCCGCCTTGGCAAAGCGCAGCAGCTTCTCCTGCACGTCCCCTGGAATCGCCGTGTCGCCGCTGTCCTGCACATCGCGACCGTAAATGTTGAAGACGGGCAGCCCCTTCTGGTTGTGCGCAGCGGAGACAGCGGCGAGATAGACCGCACCTGGGCGCTCCGTCCCGTTGAAGCCCCACACTGCCTTGGGCAGATGCGGGTCCATGTCCATTGTCTCGGAGCCGTAACACCAGCACGGCGTGACGGTGAGCGAGACGCCGACGCCCTCGCGCCGGAATTTCTCGGCGCAGGCGGCCGCTTCGGCCACGCCGCCGATGGTGCTGTCGGCGATCACGCACTCTACGGGCAGGCCGTTGTAATGGCGCAAGTTGTCGCTGAGGAATTTGGCGACATTGCGCGCCATCGTCATCGTCTGCGCTTCCAGCGACTCGCGCACGCCGCCAAGCCGTCCGTCAATGGTGGGGCGGATGCCGATTTTGGGCATCTCGCCGATGAGATGATTGGTTGGTGCATTGATCTTCATGACTTTGACTCCAGCTCTGTTGAGAAATTGAAAAGCTGCTTTAGGGAAATGATACCGCAAAGCCTGCATTTCGATTGTACCGCAAAACTGCGTCACGCTCTAGCCCAGAATGTCCGCCACGACATCCTGGACGTAGTAGTGCGCCTGTCCCTGGCGCGAGAGGCGGCGCACGCCGTCAAGGTGGTTGCCCAGCGTGACGATGGCTGGTTCTTCCACCACCTCGCCCTGAATTTCCTTGACCTGGCCGAGACCGACGCAGGCGAGCAGGCCATTGCACAGACAGCGCCGCTCGTCAGTGTTGCGCTCCAGCCCACGGTTCTTGACAAAGCTGTCGATCGGTCCCGCAGGGCAGCGTTGGAAAAGGACGCGCTCTCCCTCTGCATCCGCCTTGTGGAAGCCGCGCTGCTGCAACATGCCAATGTCGCAGATGCGCCGCCGGCTGGCGTAGACTTCGTCGTCGGCGAGGGTCTCCTGGAGTTGCACCACTTTGAAGGAAAAGCCTGTCGGCGAAAAGACTGTCGTGCGCACCAGCTCGGAGTCCCCGGCGCCGTTTTTCAGCGCCGTCAGAATCGCCGACCGGTATTCCGGTTTCATGCCCGACTCTTCGGCAAGGGCAAAGACAGTGCCCGCCTGCACGCCGTTGGCGCCGGCTGCCAGCGCCCTTTGCAACCCGTCGCGGCTGCCATAGCCACCGGCCAGCCAGAAGGGGATGCCGAGGCTGCGAATGGCAGCCAGGTCCGCCTCATCTTTGGCGCTGTAGATTGGCTGTCCCAGCGTGTCCCTGACTAGCGGCCCGACCGGGTTGGCGTTGTGCCCGCCAGCGGTGTGATGCTCGATGATGAGGCCGTCAGGCGGTGTGCCCCGGCTGGTAGCCAACGCTTTCGCCAGGTCTTCGAGCGAAACGATCGCCAGGAACGCTGGCGACGACAGCGGCTGACTGGCAAAGCGTCCGTCTGCCACGGCTTGTGGATCGAATGCCAGCACAAACTCCTCACCTGCTTCCCGGTAGAGCATCGAGATCTCATGTGCGACGGCTTCGTGCCGCGCCAGTTGCTGGCAGAGGGCGGGCAGTCCTTCGGGGTTGCCCGCACCGACGATGACGCCATCTACGCCGGCCAGCATAGCGCCGTACAGCACATAGATCAGCGGCAATTCGATCTTGTTGAGGAAATTGATGAAAACCTTGCCGTGGTGGCCTTCTCTGGCTAACCAGACCTCGGCGAAGCCGGTGGCGATCAGCAACTCGACGATCTCATCGTCCAGCTTGAACGGGAGCGGAGCGGTTGCGCCGTTGGGCAGCGGGAAGGTGCGTCGGCCATCATGGGCCTGCACCATGTGCATGGGCGCGCTGCGGAAGCGGGCGTCGGGCGCCTTGCCGCCTTCGATGAAATAGCGGTCGCAGATGGTGCGACCTATTGTCACGCCAAAGGTAGCGTCGAGCGCCTGCAACGCACGCCGGGCGTGACCACCTGGATCGCCCAGTTGTAGCAGTCGCACGTAGACAACATCGAGCGCTGTGCCGGAGACTGTGCCGACGGTGACGCCTGGACGTTGCGCGGCGACTGCTTTTGCCAGCCGCCAATTCGAGACATGGACACCCATGCCCCCCTGGATGAGCTTGATTTCTTTGAGAAACTTCATGAGTGGGATGCACCTTTTGGCCGAGCCAGAAAACCGCACAGCGATTTTCAGAATGGAATGGGAGACGACGCACGCGCAATCCAGAAGACGAAAGCGGATGGTGCAATGCGCCAAACTGATCTCGGCTTTTGTGATGCCATCAGTATAGCCGACGCGCAGAGCTTTGCCTAATCAGGTCGATGTCCATGCCTGGTCGCTGCAATGAACCCTGGTCGCTGCAATGAACGATGAAAACAGCAGCCAGGCGTCGCCCCTCGCCCCTATCTCTTCAAGTCAGATGCAACACCATCTCGATCTGCCGGTCGACCTCGGCGAAGCCTGCCGCCCGCAACGCCGGCGTGAAGATGCTCGCTTCTGGCTCATTGATGACGCTCAACACGGTGTCTGGACGGTGCGCGCGCAGGCTGGCGAGCAGGCAGCGCGCTCGCGTCGCCTCGTCATCACCTGGGCGGACGGCCAGCGTCATCAGGCGCAGGCGCGGCCGGCCAGGCTCATGCGGCGCTGTTGGCAGGCAGATGAGCCAGCCAGCCGTCCCCTGGCGATCTTCCATCTTGTAAGCCCAAAGCTCGTCGCGATAGAGCGCCACGGCGCGCTGGGTGCGTTGCCAGGCTGGAGGCTCGCGTTGCCAGGCATAGGCTGCAAGGAGCGCCTCATCCACATTGGCGGCCTGCAGGAAGGCGTCACCCGTCGGCGGGTCAGTGGGCGGTTCGGCGCGCCAGAAGAGCAGGTGGCGCACGGGTTGGTAGCCCAGCGCCGTGTAAAGATGGCGCGCCGGCGCGTTGTGCGCCAACACCTCCAACTGCAACGTATGGGCGCCGGCTGCGGCGGCTCTTGCCTGGATCGCTTCCATCAACTGGCGCCCCAGACCGCCGCCGCGCAATGTTGGCGCCACGGCCAAACCGCTGCACCACGCCTGGTCGCCGACGATGGCGACCAATGCCACGCCGGCGCCCTGCCAGCCAGCGCCGTTGCGGTGCAACAACACGGCGCTGTGCTCCAGGTCGATCCCGGCGCGCGCCAGGAACTTGACCATCTGCGGCTCGTCCATCTGGACGCCGTATTTGTAGTCGGCGAAACCACTGTTGAAGCCGGCGCACAAGGCAGGCAACAGTTGCTCATTGCCAAATTCAATCCGGGTGTCCCTGTCAAGCATCAGCGAGATTCCTGTTGCTGATTGACCCAGGCGTCGAACTCCACCAGCAATTGCGTCTTGAGTGCAGCGGGCGCGCCGCTCACTTCGAATGCGTTGCGGGCGATGCGCGCCAGGCCGTCAACGTCGTAGCCAAATTCCCGCGCCAGCACGGCATACTCTGCGTTCAACGTGGTGTTGAAGAGAGGCGGATCGTCGCTATTGACTGTCACCTTGATGCCCATGCGGTCGAGATGAGGAAAAGGATGCACCGCATGTCGGTCGTAGACGTGCAGACAGATGTTGCTGGTCGGATTGATCTCCAGCGGGATCTGGCGGTCGCGCAGCACGGTGAGCAACGTCGGGTCCTCGATGGCGCGCACGCCGTGGCCGATGCGATCGGCGTGCAACGCCTCAACCGCGCCCCATACGCTGGCCGGGCCTACCGTCTCGCCAGCGTGGGGGACGCACAACAAGCCTTCGGCGTGGGCGCGGTCGAAGGCATGGGCAAAAGGTTCGGGTGGCGCGCCTGGCTCAAAACCGCCCAGCCCCAGCCCTACGACGCCATGATCGCGCCCGCGCAATGCGTACTCCAGCGTGCGCTCCGCCGGGTAAGGGTCGTAGCCGCCCGTGGGGGGAAAACTCAAGTTACGCGGAATGTCGAAGACCCAGCGCATCTCGACGCCAAAGTCGGCGCGCGCCGCCGCCCGCCCCGCCTCCAACCCTGCAAAGATCGCATCGATCGTCAAGCCCTTGCGCTGGTAGTCGGTGTGCGTGAAGGGCGTGAAGGTAAGTTCGCGGTAGCGGATGTTCTGCGCCGCCATGTCTTGACCACAGCGATAGACGATGTAGGCGAAATCCTCCGGCGTGCGCAAGAGATCAGAAATGGTCATATAAATACGGACAAAATGGGGGAAATCGGTGTAAGTGAACCATGCCTGCAATATCGCCAGCTCGGCGCCGGGCAGCACATCGAGCTGATGGTGGCGGGTTGCAAGCTCCAGGATGGCGACCGGGTCAATCGTGCCTTCCAGGTGGACGTGCAGCTCAGCCTTGGGCATGGCCGCAATAAACGCCGCGAGAGATGGCGTGAGAGATGGCGTGCGAGATGGATCGTGTACGTTCATGTGCGCTGGCGTGCCTCTGTCGCGTTTTTCACTTGCGCCTAAGCCTGCGTCAAGCATTGCTTTGATATACTACAGCCATCATGTCATCGTCACCAACCCCGGCGCTTGCCGTCGGCAGAATCGAGAATGGGCTCACGATGAGTTGGCGCGCCCGCGCGCGTCGCTGGCTTGATCTGACCGCTTCCTTGCTGGCGGCGTTCGTGTTGCTGGGCAGCGCCTCCCTCGATAGCGTAACAGCGATGCGCTACCGCATCGACAGCCTGGTGGCCGGGCAGAAGTGGGACCTGGTCGCCTGGGAAATCGACGCCATCGGCCATAAGCTGGCTGAAGCCGTGCAGCAGCCTGCGGCGGGGCTGACCGCCGCAGCACAGTCGGCCCACGTGCAACGTTATCTGGAGCGGGCGCGTGAGATCGGGGCGCTGGAGGCGGAGGTCGAAGCGAAGTACAGCCAGTTGGGCGAAGCGGCAAGCGCGGCAACCGCAGACGCACAGGCGCGGCTGGCGACGCTGCGTGCAGCCCAGGCTGCGGACCGTCCCGCCGCCGAGGCGATCCTGGAAGCACAGATCAGTGCGGTGTTGCTGGAAGCGGGACTGGGCTGGTGGACGACTGCACTCCCGCCGGTGTGGTTCACCTTTACGGAGCCGCCAATGAAGATGGTTGTCAGCCCGCGTGCGCGCATCATGACCGCGCATTACGCCATGTTGCAGCCAGGCGTGCCCGTAGCCGAGCGTGAGCGCATCGAGGATGCAATCCTGGCGCAGGAAAATCTCAGTGCGTATGTCACCAATGTCGGTGGGCTGGGCGCTTATCCGACCCTGGTGATCGACCGCGCGCCGCTGGAGTGGGTGCTTTCCACGGTGGCGCACGAGTGGGTGCACAACTACCTGACGCTCTTTCCGCTGGGCCTCAACTACAGCACCTCATCCGATCTGACCATCATCAACGAGACTGTCGCCGACATTGTGGGCGACGAGATTGGGCGGCAGGCGCTCGAACGCTACTATCCGGCTGTGGCGGCGGAAGTGGCGGCGCGTGAAGCTGCCGCCGAAAGCGGCGACGCCCCGCCGCCGGCCTTCGATTTTCGCAAGGAGATGCGCCACACGCGCGAGATCGTCGATCAATTCCTCGCCTTGGGGCGGGTGGAGGATGCTGAGGAGTACATGGAAATCCGCCGCCTGCTCTTTGTGGAGAATGGCTACGCCATCCGCAAGCTGAATCAGGCGTACTTTGCCTTTCACGGTAGCTACGGCACTGGCGCCGCCGCCACCAGTCCCCTCGGCCCCAAGCTGGAGGAACTGCGCAGCCTGACGCCTGACGTCCGCACCTTCCTGGAAGCCGTGCGCGGTCTCACCTCGCCCGAGGCGTTGGATCGCGTGCTGGAGAAATGGCGCCAGCAGTGATGCTCGATTCACCACGCGGCAAACGTCAACCCTTCGGCAGCATTGACCCGGCAACTTCATGCTGAGGTTTCGCACATTGTTCTGATTTGTAGATAATGAGGGAGACGAATGCAGTATCGCCGCGTGGTGCATGGCGCGCAACGTGAGTTGTGCGCCATGCACCACCAACATATAAAGTGGTTATTATGACTGAAGTCGAAAGTCAGCATCCGCAGTTTGATTTTGTCGCCGCCCCTCATGAACCACCGAAGGGAAGATATCTCTACTATCTGGCGCTGGGGGCATTGGGCGTCGTCTACGGCGACATTGGCACCAGTCCACTCTACGCCTTCCGCGAGTCGTTTCACGCCAGCCACGGGATTGAGCCTGCGGCTGACAACATCCTGGGCGTGCTTTCCCTGATCTTCTGGTCGCTGATCCTGGTGATCTCGATCAAATACACGATCTTTGTCATGCGCGCCGACAACCACGGCGAAGGCGGCATCCTGGCGTTGACGGCGCTGATCGGCGCCAAGCGGCGCGTCATGATCCCCGGCACCGTGCGCTGGACGCTGGTGATGCTGGGGTTGTTTGGCACGGCGTTGCTCTACGGCGACGGCATGATCACACCGGCGATCTCGGTGCTCTCCGCAGTGGAGGGTCTGGGCGTCGCCACTCCGCTGTTCGATCCCTTTATTATTCCTATCACCATCGTAATCCTTGTGGCGCTGTTCATGATCCAGAGTCGCGGCACAGAGCGTGTGGGGCGCATGTTTGGCCCGGTCACGCTGGTGTGGTTTGTTGTGCTCGCCGTGCTCGGGGTTGTCTGGATCGTGCGCCAGCCCAGTGTGCTGGCCGCAATCAGCCCTCATTATGCGCTGGCTTTCTTCGCCAACAACGGTTGGAACGGCTTTCTGGTGCTCGGCTCCGTCTTTCTGGTCGTGACTGGCGGCGAGGCGCTCTATGCCGATATGGGGCACTTTGGCCGCGCGCCGATCCGGTTGGCCTGGTATGTTGTGGTGCTGCCAGCGCTGCTGCTCAACTACTTCGGGCAGGGCGCACTGCTGCTGCAACATCCCGAAGCGGTGGAGAACCCCTTCTATAAGATGGCGCCTGATTGGGCGCTGATTCCGTTGGTAGTGATTGCGACGGCGGCGACGGTCATCGCCTCGCAGTCGCTCATCACCGGTGCTTTCTCGCTGACAATGCAGGCCGTCCAGCTTGGCTACCTGCCGCGCCTGTCGATCATCCACACTTCGGCTGACGAGATCGGGCAGGTGTACATCGCCTCGGTCAACTGGCTTTTGATGATTGCGTGCGTGGCGCTGGTGATCGCCTTTGGCACCTCAAGCAACCTGGCGGCGGCTTATGGCATGGCTGTCACGACGACGATGGTGGTGACGACGATCCTGCTCTTCCGTGTGCAACGGCTGCGCTGGCGCTGGCCGTTAGGTCGCGCCGTCGCGCTCACAGCCTTTTTCCTGGTCTTCGATCTGGCTTTCTGGGGCGCCAACCTGGTCAAGATTCCAGCGGGCGGTTGGTTCCCGCTGTTGATCGGCGTCATCGTGCTGGTGCTGATGACAACCTGGCGCCAGGGTCGCTCGCTGTTGGCGTTGCGCTTGCGCTCGGGCACGCGCCACTTCAGCGATTTCGTCGAACATCTGGACTTTGAGAAGGTGATCCGCGTGCCAGGTACGGCTGTATTTATGTACAGCGATCCTGACGGCACGCCGCCAGCGCTCATCAAGAATCTGCGCCACAATAAGGTTATCCACGAGAAGGTGATCTTGCTCTCCATCAGCACGGTCGATGTCCCACGCGTGCCGGCAACACATCGCATGATGGTGTACGACCTCGGACGCGGTTTCTATCGCATCGTCCTTTACTATGGCTTTATGGAGACGAGCAACGTCATGCGCGACCTGGCGCTGGCGCCGGAGAATGGACTGGAACTGGACCTGAACGAAGTGAGCTTCTTCCTGGGCAGCGAACGGCTCTTTGCAACGGCGAAGCCCGGCATGGCGACCTGGCGCGAGCGCCTCTTCGTGGTCATGAGCCGCAATGCTGTCAGCGCCGCCAACTTTTTTGCGTTGCCGCCTGACCGCGTGGTGGAGCTGGGCACGCTCGTGGAGTTGTAGCGGTCATCGCCGACTGTTGCGGACATCCTGCGTCCAGTGGTCGGGGCGGCGCGTGATGCCGCCTTCGCCGACGCTCTCACCGATATAATTGCCGTAGCAGGGGTGAATCTCATAGAGGATGCTGTGCAGGCTGCCGAGGTAGTTCTGGAGATGGCCGAGCAAGTCGTCCAGCGTGGCGGCGTGTTTACCGTTGCGCAGGTCGATGATCCACTTCCCCTTGAGGTCGGGTTGGTTGCGTTCGATGCGCCGGTTGACGCGCACACGCGGCATCAGCGCCAGGTCAATCACCGAGAAGAAGACAAAGCGTTGCCCTACGAGATCCTTCACCGCCACGCCAGCGCGCGGCGCAAAGCCTAAACACTTGCGCACGGTCAACTCATCGAGGATGAACATGTGTGGCTCTGGGACGCCAACAGGCCACGACTGCACGGTGTAAGGCTGACGCTTCTCTTTAACCTCCAACGCAAAGCGTGCGCCGTCGGAGAGCATGAGGGCAAAGTCGGCGTCGTAAAAGCCCCGCGTTTGGTCGATAAAGCGCGCATGCTTCTGGGTCAGGAAATCGCGCAGCTCCGTCTCGAAGGGCAGTTCGTTGAACATTGCTCAGAGATGTCCTTCACTGTGCCACGCTGCCAGCAGTTCAGCCTCGCGTGCAGGCGATAGCCCGGCGCGCAACGGCGTGTCGGCCGGGCGGGTGGCGTGCCAGTCGAGCGTGTCCGAGATGGTGTCCAACAGCGGGCGGAAGCGCAGACCATGCGCCACCGCTTTGCTGCAGTCGACGCGATTGAAACCGACATACGCCGAGGGCACCCACAGCGGCATTTCGATGTAAGGTGTGACGTTGTGCGCCAGCAAAAAGTCCTCGTGCACCCAGGTCAGCCGCGCGTCGCTCGGTGCACACACGCGGCAGGCGTCGAGCACCTCCCCCAGCGTGAGCGGTCTCTCCGGGCCGGTGGCGTTGAAAACTCCCTCCAGCCCGCGCGCCACGCCGTCGAGCATCCACGCCGCCAGGTCGCCGGCATGGATGAACTGCACCGGTGCATCCGGCTCGCACGGCGCCAGCACCTCGCCGCCCTGGCTGATGCGCACCGGCCAGTAGGTGAAGCGGTCGCTGCGATCGTAAGGTCCAACGATCAGACCGGGGCGCACGATCAGCGTGCGGTGCGTCATGGCCTGCATCACCTCCTGTTCGCACAGCGCCTTGAGCGGCCCATAATTGGCGCCATTCACCGCCAGCGTCTCAATGTCGCCGGTTACGGTGGCGACAGGCGAATCTTCTGTCACGCCCGCCGGCGCGTCGTCGGCATAGACCGAGAGCGTGGAGACGAAGAGATAGCGCCCGACGCGATCCGCCAGCGCCTGCACGGTGGCGCGCACATCGCGTGGATGATAACCGCAGGTGTCGATTACGGCGTCCCAGGTGCGCCCGGCCAGCACGTGCAGGTCGTGGCTGCGGTCGCCGACCAGGTGCTCGACTTCAGGAAACAGCCCCGGGTTGCTGCGTCCACGATTGAACAATGTCACCGTGTGGCCGCGCGCCAGCGCCTGCTCCACCAGGTGCCGCCCCAGAAAAATTGTCCCGCCAATGATCAAGAGTCGCATCACAACCCCATTCCTCGCCCGATCACCTCTTTCATGATCTCGTTCGTCCCGCCGTAGATCGCCTGGACGCGGCCATCGAGATAGAACCTGGCGATGGGATATTCGAGCATGTAGCCATAGCCGCCGTGCAGTTGCAGGCATTCGTCCATCACGCGCTTCTGCAGATCAGTCGTCCACCACTTCGCCATCGCCGCCTCCTCAGCCGTCAACTCACCAGCGTTGAGCGCCTCGATGCAGCGATCAACAAAGACGCGCGCCACTTGAATTTCGGTCTTCATCTCCGCCAGCTTGAAGCGTGTGTTCTGGAAAGCGCCGATCGGCTGTCCAAAGGCGGTGCGCTCTTTGCAGTAGCGCACGGTCATGTCGAGGGCGGCTTCACAGGCGGCGACGGCGGTCACCGCAATGTCGAGCCGTTCCTGCGGCAACCGTTCCATCAGGTAATAGAAGCCCTTGCCCTCTTCGCCCAGGAGATTTTCAACCGGCACGCGCACGTTGTCGAAGAATAGTTCGGCGGTGTCCTGCGCCTTCAGCCCGATCTTCTCCAGGTTGCGCCCGCGTGTGAAACCCGCCATGCCGCGTTCGATCACCAACAGGCTCACCCCCTTGTGTCGCTGCGCCGGGTCGGTCTTGACGACGGTGATCACCAGATCGCTGTTGATGCCGTTGGTGATGAAGGTCTTCTGGCCGTTGACGACATAATGATCGCCGTTGCGGATTGCAGTCGTGCGGATGCCGGCCAGATCGCTGCCTGCCGCAGGCTCGCTCATCGCGATGGCGCCGATGGCTGCGCCTGTCACCATCTGCGGAGCCCAACGCTGCTGTTGTTCGGCTGTGCCGTAGTGCAGGATATAGGGCAGCACGATGCTGCTGTGCAGGCCAAAGCCAATGCCGGTGGCGCCGTGATAGCCCAGTTCCTCGGCAATCACCGCATGATAGCGGTAGTCGCGCTCGGCCAACCCGCCCAGCGCTTCCGGCGCCTCGAAGCACAGAAAGCCCAGTTCCCCCGCCCGACGCCACACCGTGCGCGGCACGATGCCATCATGTTCCCATTGCTGATGGTAGGGCAGAATCTCTTTTTCCAGGAAGCGATGAAACGCGTCCCGAAAGCGCAGGTGTTCATCGGTGTAGAGTGTTCGCTGCATGTCACACCTCATGATTGTAGCAAATGGGGGTGCAAATAAGCCGTTGGTTGCGTGCTGCGTAACGCGACGAAACACGCAGCACGAATTTTGCTGATGATGAAAATGGCGACCAGGCGTCACCCCTCGCCCGCCGCCGTAGGTGCGGCTCGCAGCCGCCGTAGCCGTAGGTGCGGCTCGCAGCCGCACAACCTCGATTGACCACAAACTGCGGTTGCGAACCGCAGCTACGCTCGCCCCTCGCTCGTCGCCCCTGCTTTCAGAACAGTGCGGCTCGCAGCCGCACAACCTCGATTGACCACAAACTGCGGTTGCGAACCGCAGCTACGCTCACCCCTCGCCCGCCGCCCCTGCTTTCAGAACAGTGCGGCTCGCAGCCGCACAACCTCGATTGACCACAAACTGCGATTGCGAACCGCAGCTACGCTCACCCCTCGCCCGCCGCCGTAGGTGCGGCTCGCAGCCGCACAACCTCGATTGACCACGAACTGCGGTTGCGAACCGCAGCTACGCTCACCCTTCGCCCCTGCTTTCAGAACAGCGTCAAACACGTTCGATGATTGTGGCGATGCCCATGCCACCGCCGACGCAAAGCGTGATCAGCGCCGTGCCTTGACCTGTGCGCTCCAGTTCGTCGAGCGCAGCGCCCAGCAGCATGGCGCCTGTTGCTCCCAGTGGGTGGCCGAGTGCAATGGCGCCGCCGTTGACGTTGACCTTCGTTGTGTCTTCCAGCCCGACATCGCGCAGGAAACGCAGCACCACCGCCGCAAATGCCTCGTTCACTTCGATCAGGTCGATGTCGTCGATGCTCATGCCCGCCAGCTTCAGCGCCTTCAGCGACGCCGGTCCTGGCCCGGTGAGCATGATGGTCGGTTCGGCGCCGACCAGGGCTGCGGCGCGGACGCGGGCGCGCGGCTTCACCCCCAGACGTTCGCCCGCTGTCGCCGACCCGACCAGCACCAGCGCGGCGCCATCGACAATGCCGGACGCGTTGCCTGCCGTGTGCACATGTTCGATGCGGCTGAGCTGTGGGTATTGGGCAAGCGCGATGGCGTCGAATTGCGCTTCGCCGATGCGCGCAAACGCAGGCTTGAGCGCGGCCAACCCCTCCAGCGTGGTGTTGGGGCGAATGTGCTCATCGTGCGCCAGGATCACGGCGCCGGCTGCATTGCGGACGGGGATGAGCGAGCGGAAGCGTCCTTCCTGGGCTGCGCGCGCCGCGCGTTGTTGTGACGCCAGCGCGTAGCGATCCACGTCGTCGCGTGTGAACCCTTCGAGCGTTGCGATCAGGTCGGCGCCGATGCCCTGGGGGACGAAGCCGATAGCGCTGCTCACGCGCGGGTCGTCGTAGAGCGCGCCGCCATCCGCCCCCATCGGCACGCGCGACATCGACTCGACGCCGCCCGCCACGACCAGATGCTCCCACCCTGCGCGTACTTTCATCGCCGCCGTGTTGACCGCCTCCAGCCCCGACGCGCAGAAGCGATTGAGTTGCATCCCCGGCGTGTCTACATCCCAGCCGGCGTAGAGCGCGGCGGCGCGTGCAATGTTGCCGCCTTGCTCGCCGATGGGTGTGACGCAGCCAAGCACGATGTCGTCGACCTGGGCTGTGTCCAGGGGGGTGCGCTGTTCCAGTGCGTGAAGCAAGGTGACGAGCAGGTCGATCGGCGGGGTGTCGTGCAGCGCGCCGTCGGCTTTGCCGCGTCCGCGTGGGGTGCGAATGGCATCATAAATATAGGCTTCGGACGTCATGGCGAGCTTTCCTTTGCAATGTCTGGATGGTTGAGCATCCATTATACACAATAAGCCGCTGGTTGCGTGTCACGTATTGCGTGCTGCGTGTTGCGTAGCGAGATGGGGCGCGCAGCACGTAACACGCAACACGTAACACGAGCGGCATAAAGCCTTAACCTGGCTATCAGTAAGTCCATGTGCAATCGCACGGTGCAAGCACGCTGGTGCACAGAGCACTTTCAGCGCGTGCGCCACGCTTCCGGCGCAAAGGGCAAGCCGATCGCCGTGCAGACTTCCCGCCAGCGCGCGGCCATCTCCGGCGCGTAGAGATAAGGGACGTAGCCAAGTTTGAGGTAACACTTGATGGCAGGGAGGCGCCAATGTTCGGTGTAGAGATGGACGTTACGATAACCCGCTGCCAGCAGGCGCGCCGTCACGGCGGCGCAGACGGCTGCGCCCAGCCCTTTGCCGCGATGCGCCGGTTCGGACGCCACCCAGCCCAGCTCGCCGCCAAAGGGGTGATCGTCGGAGTGGTCATGTAACCCCATCGCCGTGGCAACGATCTGGTCGCTGGCGGTGTGCACGGCCATGAACCAACTGCCGGGCGGAATGCGCGCTATCCACGGTTTCAGCTTCGCGTCGTCCCAGCCGGGCCAGCCTGCCAGCGCCATGACTTCGTAAAAGCGCGGCTCGTCACCGCGGCGGTAGGTGCGCAAGTGATAGCCGTCCGCCAGGTGAACGGCGGGGGGATGGTCGAGCAGGTGGTCGGGCCAGACCATTTGCAGTTGCAGGGATGTTTCGCCGCCCATGCATCACGCCTCCAGCCATGCGCGCAACTGCGCGTAGACTGCAGGGTGGTCGAGCAGGTCCAGATGGTGCATGTTGTAGCCGGTCCAGCGTTGCGCTGGAGGGATGCCGAGATGAAACTCCTCGCGCGCGTGCTCACCGTGCGCGCTCCGCAGCGGCACCAGCCCATCGCCGATCAGGTTGCTGACGAGGCCAGCCTCACGCTCGTCGAGCGCGGCGGCTACGGCGTAGCAACACACGCCGTAGGGCAACGGCAGCGGACAGCGCACGTCGTGGTTGTGTACGAAACGGTCATGGTCGTTCCAGTCATCGTCGAGCAGGCTGCCGTGGCGCAAGTCGGTGATGCCGGCGCTGCGCAGTTTGCCGACGCGCGCCAGAGGCGCTGTGTATGAGACCATGCCCAGACTGATGTCGATCCAATTGCCGCTGCGCTCCCACGGCGAGCCATGATGCGGCGTGCCGAGAAAGACCAGCTTGCGCAGCAACTGGGGCCAGCGATGGCCTTCCTCCGCTGCGTAGTGACAGGCGCTGCGCGCCACCAGCCCGCCCATGCTGTGCCCGATGATCACGAGTTCGTCGATCGGTTGCGGCCAATCCGCCAGCGACGTCTCCAGCAGGTCGGCAAGAATGCGTCCATTGGTCGAGATGTGTTCGCCGCTGTTGTAGTGGGCGTAGAGCGGTGTGTAGCCGAGGTCGCGCGCCAGCGCTTCGCCGTGGTCGTGCCCCTTGCGCCGCCACTGCCGATCGTTCATGCACAGCCCGTGTACGAGCACGACGACCTTGCCTGTTATCCGCGTCCCCTCATGCCGTCGCAGCGCCGGCTGGATCGCCAGCGGATTGTGCGTCGCCGCCAGATGATCGCCTACGACGCCGTTGATCACTGCCAGCAGCGCCTCGCGTTCGTCGGTCGTCGCTGGCGCTGCCTGTAGCGCCACGAACGGCCACAGCGCCAGGTCGATGACGCCGCCCACCAGATGCGTGACGCCGCGCACGTTGCCGTAGACGAGGCCAGTGATGCCGTGTGTGCGGCGCTCGGTCAGGGCAGGTCGAATTTGTGGCAGCGACGTGACGGTGGCGTGCATCGTCTCCACCAGGTCGGTGATGCGTGTGGTCGCCGTAATTGCCAGCCGACTGAGGCCGCGGAGGTCTGAAGGGTGAATGTGCACGATTATGGTTCCTCGTTGGGTGCAAGGGGGAAAGCGCCGGGCCACGGCCCAAGCGGCGCGTCGGGCAAGGTGCGGACGGCGTGCTCCTCGCGCACCAGGCGGAAGCCGCGCGCCTGATAGTTGCGCAGCGCGTGCGGGCCGTCGAGCGAACAGGTGTGAACGGTGACGCGGTGTGCGCCCTTTGCCCACGCGCGTTCGATGGCGGCGGTGAGCAACTGCCCGCCAAAGCCGCAGCCGATGAAGTGGGGCAGCAAGCCAAAGCTGTCGATCTCGACCGAGCCGTCGGGATGTGGCAGCAGCTCGAAGTAGCCGATCGGCGACCCGCGCAAGACGCCATACCACGTCTCGAAGCCGGGCTGGCTGAGCAGCGCCTGCCAGTCGGCGTAACTCCAGGGCAGGCGCATCATCCAGTACCAGCCGCCGCCGACGGCGGTGTAGAAGAAGCGGCTCAGCTCCGGCGTCAGGATTTCAGCGCGCACCACCGTGCACGGCTCAGCGGGCGGCTGCGCCGGGCGAAGCTGGCTGCGGTCGGTCATCTCTAAATGATAGGTCGTCACCGTTCGCTGCATCATCTCTGCCTTGCTTTCACTTTGCGCACTGCTCGTCAATCACTCACCATGAAGTGATTTCGGGCTTACGCATTTAGCCCAGTCACCTTCCTGGAAGCTGAGAGCTTCCAGGAAGGTGACACACTAGAATCTGCGTGAGCCCAATGATTGTAATACCAACAGCCAGCAATCGCCGTAGGTTGTTGGCGCTTGCGTTCATCCAATCGGTGCAATTCACAGGGTGAAGGAGACCCCATCCAAACGCGCCCCTTTGAGTTTAGCCACGATGCTCCTCCAGAAAGCCCTCACTCTCCGCCCGCTCCAATACCGTGAGGATCGTGTTGACCAGCGCGCGGGCGGCGGTGGGCGTCAATTCCACGGCGACGCGCGCCGATGGTCCCAACGTCGCGTTCACGAAGTCGATGGTGAGCGCGTGCTCCAGCGGCGCATGAAAGGGATGATCATACGCCACGTTTGCCTGGCGCACGTCGAACCAACCGCCTGCGCCTTTGCCGCAGCCCTCGACGGCCACTTGATTGACGATCATCGTGCACATGCTCAGCTCCTCAAGTGTTTCTCGAAAAAGGCGAAAACCTTCTGCCAGCCGTCCACTGCCTGCGCCTGCCGGTACATCGGGCGGTCGTAATAGAAGAAGCCGTGTCCGGCGCCGGCGTACATGTGGAATTCGTATTGCTTGCCGCACCGTTTCAGCGCCTCTTCATGTTGCGCCACCTGCGCCGGCGTCGGGCTGTGATCCTCCTCGCCAAAGAGGCCAAGCAATGGGCAGCTCAGGCTTGCCGTGTAGTCGATGGGCGCCACCGGGCGATTGGGCGTCAGGTCGGCTGCGCTCATCACTACGCCGCCGCCCCACAGATCGGCGCAGGCGGCGAAGCCCTGCACCCGGCACGCCGCCAGATACGCGTGCCGCCCGCCCGAACAGGTGCCAAAGACGCCGACCTTGCCGTTGACATACTGGAGCGACAGCAGAAAGCGCAGCGCACCCTCGACATCGCCCACGGCCTGGTCGTCGGGGACGCCGCCCGCCGCGCGCACTTTGGCGGCGACGTCGTCGGGCATGCCGTGCCCGGCGCGCGCGTAGAGATTGGGCGCCAACGCCGCATAGCCGTGCGCTGCGAACTTGCGCGTCGTCTCGAAGTACCACTCATCCCAGCCTGGCATGTGATGAATCAGCACGACGCCGGGGAACGGGCCCGATCCCAGGGGGCGCGCAAAGTAGGCGTTGATCGTAGCGCTATTGGCGCCGGTCAGCGGGATCGTCTCCGCCAGCATCCCTTGATAGACGTTGGTTGGTTGCATGGAGCCTCCTGATGTGAAAGGACCGGTGGCGAGTTGCGAGGGGCGACACGCCACGAACGGACGCTCAGATTTCCCTTGTCCGCAAAAAGAGGGTGAAGTCCAGCTCGCCCGGCGAGTGCCCCTGCCCTGTCAGCAGCGCCGCAACCTCGCCGCGATGATAGGTTCCGTGATTGACCACGTGCACCAGACAATGCCAACGCACGCGTTCCCGGTAGCCGCCTTCCTCGACCGCGTAGCGCGCGATTCCGTCCATATCGGCGTCGGTCAGCCGCGCCAGGTACGCATGCATCGCAGTGGCCTCGCCGCGCCAGAAGGTCGCCAGCGCGTCCAGGGTCGGAAAGTCGTCAGGCGTCAGCATCTCGGGCCAGTCGCCCGTTTCCAACACCACGCGCCAGGCGTGTTCCGCTTCCACCAGGTGCACCAGGGAACCGAAGATGGTGCCGTAGCCTGGGTCGGGCACAGCAGGCGCCAGCAGTTGCGCTGATGTCAGCGCGGCGGCGGTGGTCATGATGCGTTCGTTGGCCCAGGCGTTGTAGGCATAGAGCAGGCGAATATCGTCGATGCGCATAGTTGATCAGGCTCCGATCACAACGGTCCATGGTCGAATCTGCCAGGCCGTGACCAACCCCGCCTGGACATACGGGTCGGCGCGCACGAACGCCTCGATGACCTGTGGATCGTTCACCTTGAAGATGAGCACAGCGCGATCCACCGGCTCCGCCAGGGCGCCAGCCATCACCAGTTCGCCGCGGTCGTAGGCGGCCTGTGCGCCAGCCAGATGCGCGCTGCGGTAGGGGCCGCGCCGCTCCAGGATGTCGGGAACGTAGTCGTAGAAAAGAATGTAGTACATGAGAATCCCCTTCAATGATCTTTCGATAATCTTTGCCCTGTGCGTTTACCTGGAAAACGGTTCGCCGAAGCGCTCACGATGCGCCACCGTTGTCAGCGGTTTACGGCGTTTTTGACCCTTCCCCACCGGCTGCGCGGGATAGCCAAAGGGGATGATCGCAAAGAGGTCGAGTGTCTGCGGCACGCCCAACAGCGGCTTCGCGGCATCCAGCCCGTGAAAACCGACCCAGTTCGAGCCGATGCCCTCCGCCCAGGCAGTCAACATCATCGATTGGATGGCGCGGCTGGCGTCGGAGACGGCGTAGGCGGTGGGTTCAATTACGACGGCGACCGCCAGCGCAGCGTCGGCAATGTAGGGGCCGCTGGGCGCCAACGCACCAAGCTGTCGCAACGTCGCGCGCTCTTGCACGACAATGAAATGCCAGGGTTGCAGATTCATGCTGCTGCCGGTCAGCCAGCCTGCCTCGATGATGCGGCGCACCACGTCGTCGGGGATCGGCTTATCGGCGTAAGCACGCACCGCCAACATAGTCTGGATCGCTTCGAATACAGTCATGCCTGGTTCCTTTCTATTTGCCGGATCGCAAGTCGGTCAGTTCCGTAGTCGCATAGTGAATGTTGGCGAAGGTCACGGTGCAACCGGCGCCGGCGCCACCGCTCATGTCACACCGTCCTGGGCAATGTACTGTGCAGCAATCAATCCCCCACCAGCCCGGTCACGAACGCCACGGGGTCGAAGTAAGCGAAATCGTCTATCTTTTCGCCGGTGCCGACAAAGCGCACGGGCACGCCGAGTTCACGCTTGATGCTCAGGATGGCGCCACCCTTGCTGGTGCCGTCGAGTTTGGTCAGAATGATGCCGGTCACGCCGGCGCTCTCGCGGAAGGCTTTGGCCTGGACGATGGCGTTCTGCCCGGTCGAGGCGTCGAGGACGAGCAGCGTTTCGTGCGGGGCTTTGTGCACCTGTTTGCTCGCCACGGCGCGCACCTTTTCCAGCTCCTTCATCAAGTTGTACTTGGTCTGCAAACGTCCGGCTGTGTCCACGATCAGCAGGTCGGCTTTGCGGCTTTCCTGGCTGGCGCGGATGGCGTCGAAGATGACTGCGCCTGGGTCGGCGCCGGGTTCATGGGCGATCACCTCCACCCCGGCGCGCTCGCCCCAGATTTTGAGCTGATCGATGGCGGCGGCGCGGAAGGTGTCCGCAGCGCCCAGCACGACCTTCAGCCCGCGCCGTTTGTAATAGGCTGCCATCTTGCCGATGCTGGTCGTTTTGCCCGACCCGTTGACGCCGACGATGAGCACCACCGTGAGGATGCGCGGCTCCTCGATGTGCAGCGGCTCGTCGGTCTGCAAGAGCCTGACCATCTCCTGCTTCAGCACAAGATAGGCGTCCTTGCTCGCCTTGATATTCTCGCGTTCGACGCGCTCGCGCGTGGCTGCCAGCAGTTCTTGTGTTGTGGTCGTTCCCACGTCGCCCATGATCAGGATGTCTTCCAACTCTTCCCACAATGCGGGCGTGATCTGGTTTTCCTGAAAAATCGTGCCGATGCGTCCCAGAATGCCGGAACGCGTCTTTTGCAGGCTCTGCTCCAGCTTGATGTCATCCTGCGTCTTTTCTTCCTGCTTTTTGCCGAACAATTTGCTAAACAAGGTCTCTGCTCCACTGCTCAAAAAAGACGAACGGGGATCGGGGCGTCCCTGTGTAGGTGAAAAGTTGCCGGAAGGCGCTGTCAACCAGCGTCATCCTGCGCCAGTGTACCACAAGATGGTGGGTTGTCAGGCATCCAACGCGCAGGTCAGGCGCCAATCGCAGAAATTGACCCGCGACGCCTGACCTGTCACTGGAGCTTGCCGCGTTTGATCACGCCTTCGACCAGATTCGCACCGAGCCAGTAGACCAGGTGACGATAGTCCGGCGCATTCACGATGAGCACGTCGGCCTGCTTGCCTGCCTCCAGCGAGCCGAGCCGGTCGCCCAGGTCGACGGCGTGGGCGGCGTTGAGGGTGACTGCGTTGAGCGCCTCGGCAGGGGTCAGGCGTTGATAACGGCAGGCGAGCGCCATCACCAACGGCAGTGAGAGAATCGGCGCCGAGCCGGGGTTGAAGTCGGTCGCCAGCGCTACGGCCGCGCCAGCGTCGATCAGCGCCCGCGCGTCGGCGAAGTGGCGGCTGCCCAGATGAAAGTTGACCCCCGGCAGTAGCACGGCAAGTGTGTCGGAGGCTGCCAGCGCGGCGATGTCTGCCGGCGGCGTCACGTCCAGGTGATCTGCGGAGATGGCGTGCAACGCTACAGCCAGCGCGACGCCGCCTAGCGTCACAAACTCGTCGGCGTGCACTTTGGGTCGCAATCCTAGCCGCTGTCCCGCCGCCAGCACACGCGCCGCCTGCGTTCGATCGAAGACGCCAGCCTCACAAAAGACATCATTGAAGAACGGTGCGCCGCTGGCGGCGAAATGCGAGCTTTCCCACCAGGCGCGTGCGGCGGGCAGCATCTCGGTGCAGACCAGGTCGATGTAGGCGTCTGGTTGCCCCGCATATTCGGGTGGGGTGGCGTGCGCCCCCAGAAAGGTGGGGACGATGTCGAGCGGTGTGGACGTAGCCAGCGCTTCGATGGCGGCGAGCAGTTTCAACTCGGTGGCGGTGTCCAGCCCGTAGCCGCTCTTGATCTCGACTGTGGTCGCACCGAGTTGCAGCATCGTCGCCAGCCGCCGCCGACCAGTTTCGACCAGCTCCGAGAGCGCTGCGGCGCGCGTGGCGCGCATCGTGGACAGGATGCCGCCGCCCGCCGCCAGCAACTCCTGGTAAGTGGCGCCTGCCAGCTTGCGCTCGAACTCCGTCACCCGGTCGCCGCCAAAGACAAGATGGGTGTGACAATCGATGAAGCCGGGACAGAGCACCTTGCCCGCAACATCGATCTGGGTGCGCGCCGTGTAGTGCGCCGCCACCTCTGCCGCTGGCCCCACCGCAACGATCACGCCATTGTCGATGGCGACGGCGCCATCCGCAATCACACCAACATCGGCCAGCGCTGCGCCGCGTTTGGGGCCGATCCCGGCGCAGGTGACGACTTGGGCGGCGTTCGTCAACAGGAGATCGATAGATGTGGTCATCGCAAACTTGCCTGACGCGTCACAGCGTCGTCACCAGCACGCCCGCCACGACCAGCACGATGCCGATGGTGGTCTTCCAGGTGAGCGGTTCATGCAGGATCAGCGCAGAGAGCAGCAGCACCAGCACCAGGCTCGACTTGTCGATGGCGGCGACGACGGCGGTGGGGCCGCTTTGCAGCGCGCGAAAATAAAAGAGCCACGATAGCCCGGTCGCCACGCCGGAGAGCAACAGAAAGACCAACACCGGCGTGCTGATCGAACGCAGCGACTGAATCTCGCCGGTGACGACGATCCAGCCCCAGGCAATCGCCAGGATCACGACGGTGCGCACAGCCGTCGCCACGTTCGAGCTGACGCCCTGCACGCCGAGCTTGGCGAGAATGGTCGTCAACGCCGCAAAGAGGGCGGAGAGCAAGGCGAATAGAATCCAAAGATTGCGGCCCTCAAGCATAGAGCTTTTCTCCTTTGTGGATGTGGCGTGTTGTGTTGGCAGGAAGAAGCGGGTGTGCGTTCATGTTGCATCGGCTTCCCGACCAAAGACATTGCGATACAAATCGGCGCCGTAACTGGTGGACTGCGGTGCGCCTTCGACGATGCGAAAGGTGCGCTGCCCGTCAGCCTGGCGCTCGGAGCACAGGAAGTGCGCAGTTGCGAGATGTTGGTCGTAAAAGGTGCGCGCCAACTCGAACTGGTGGGTCACAAAGAAGACCTTGATCCGGCGTTCGAGCAGCGCGCTCACGATCTGGCGCGCAACTTCAGCGCCTTCGCGTTCGTTGGTAGCTGAGAACGACTCGTTGAAAAGCAGCAGCGCATTTGGCGACAGCGCGTCAACGATCTCGCTCATGCGGCTGAGTTCCTCGTCGAGTTTGCCGCTCTGCATGGTGGCGTCTTCCTTGCGCCGGTAGTGGGTGAAGACGCCGGTGACGATGTTGGCGCGGAAGGAGGTCGCCGGCACAAACATACCACACTGCATCATCACTTGCGCCAGCCCGATGCTGCGGAGGAAGGTTGATTTGCCGCCCTGATTGGCGCCCGTGATCATAATCAAATCTTTCCCGTTGGCGTTGCCATCGTTGCCGACGATCTGCTTTCCCATCGTCAGCGCGAGACAGGCGTCGTACAGCCCGGTGTAGCTATGGTCGCGCGCATCCGCCGGGGTAGGATCGGGAAAGCAGAGTGGCGCGCCTATCTGCGCCAGGCGGTCGCACAGGTTCAGGCAGCCGATGTAAAACGCCAGTTCGGTGCGTAGCATCTGCAGAAAGCTGTCGATGTGATCGACGGATTGAGCCACAGCATTGGCGACCAGATTGAGCCCACGATCTTTCAAGTCGCCGAGTGCGCGGGCGCCGTTCTCGTCGCGGTCGGGAATCGTGTAGGTGTAGGTCGGCGTCTGTGGGCCGAGCAGCTCCTGCAATTCCTGCCACCAGTGGCGTGCTTTGCCAGCAGGTTTGCGCAGCACATAATTGACGCCCTCGTTGCCTGGTCCCAGTTCAGCGCTGATCAAGACGCCATCGCGAAAGCGCAATATCTTGAGGTGCTCTCTGATCACTTCGAAATAGTCATCATCCAGTTCATGTTGGATCATGGCGAAGAAGGTCTTGAAGCCTTCCGAGACAAACGTGGCCGAATTCTGATCGGCAATGGAGCGCAGTTTGACCAGCAACTCCACGTACATTTCCATCAATTGGACGGCGCCGGAAAGAATTGTGCTGGGCATACGTCCCAGGGTGCTCATCCAACGCTTTTTTCTGTTCTCAGCCGCCTCGATTGAAATCTGGTAGATGGCGCGAATGACGTCAGGATGCGCCAGACAATCCTGGAGAATCGCCTGACGATAATGGATCGTATCTGGGGCGAGTACGCTGCACAGCACGGCGCGCTTTACAACGTTCAGCAGAAACTCGTCGCCGTTTGCCATCGCGTTGAAAAGCACGTCCAGCTCCAAATCCTGCACGCGCGCTTCGCTTTGGGGCGGCAGCGGCTGTTTGACATCGAAGTCGCGCTGGCGATTCATCAGGAATGCTTTCATACGGGGATACGCTCCTTCAACGCAGCGTAAGTGAGTCGATATTTTTCGGCAATCGAAAGCGCGTAGGAGAGACCATCGGCCGGGCGACGCTCGATCTTGTAGGTGCGTTGCGCCGGATTGTCGGGCACGACGCCGCCGACCATACTGACCGTCTTGACATCGAGCGTTGCCAGTTCCTCGATGAAGGTCACGCACACGGCCAACGCATCGAGGCGAATGATCTGCGTCAGAATCTGCTTACTGAGCAGGATCGCGTCCTGGAGTGTAGTCGAAGTGAAAATTTCGTTCATGATGATGATGCTGGATGGAGTAGCCTCTGTCAGGATCGCGTGGATGCGCACCAGATCATCCTGTAGTTTGCCGCGTAGATTGCTGATGTCCTCTTCTTGCTCGAAATGGGTGAAAATGGCGTCGCAGAGAAAGAGCCGCGCCCGCGTGCCGGGCGTTGGGCAGCCCAGGCGCGCCAGATGGTGTAGTTGTCCAAACATGCGCGCAAAGGTGGTCTTGCCGCCCTGATTGGGGCCGGAGACCACGAAGATACGCTCGGCGCCTTTGAGAAAGAAATCGTTGCCGACGACTGTTTTTTCTTCCGCCACAGCCTTGACCGCCAATGCCAGATCGAAACTGGCATTGGCAAAAATCTCCTTGTCGGCGCTGGTGATCTCTGGATAACAGAAGGGTAGACCAATTGCTTTGACGCTGGCGATTAGCTCCAGGTAGCCAACATAGAATTGGATCTCGCGATCAAAGCGCGCAACGACAGGGTCAAGGAAGTTGCTGTGCTCCACGCAAAATGCATCGAGCGAGGCAAAGATGTCGGGGTAAAGTTTCGCCACCATGTCGAGGATCGCCGCCTCGACATGATTCATGCCCGATCCGATGGAGAGCTTGAGACGATAGTCTTTGACAGCGCCCTGCTGAAACCTGGCAAAGGTCGCTTCGACATCAACGCTGTAGTCTATCTCACCCGCATATTTGCGTACGCGCACGCTGCTGTCGCGCACGATGATGCAGTAGCGAATCGATGTCAGCCCGGCGCGGCAGTTGTCGATGTCGGTGACAAACGTTTGGAAGTCGCCGCGCTGCGCATAGTCTGCTAGGTAGTCGCGCAGTTGGATGAGACCGCGCGCCCGTAGATCGGCATGCGTCAGCGCATCCGCAAGCCCGGTGACAGCGTCTCGATAGCGCGCCGCCGCCTCCAGAAACCAGCCTTCCCGATTGTACTTGTAGTAGAGTTTTTGGGTCAGCGCCAGGTGGCGCCGCACAACGCGCATCTCTTCCGCAAACTTGCGGATAGCCTCCAGCGTCGATGCACGCTCCAAATCCTGAAAAACGGCTTGACGATACCGGATCGTATGCTCGCTGTGCAGCGCTGTGTAAAACAAAGGCTTCAGGTCGTATTCATCCCGGCGAGCCGTGATGGCATCGACTACTTGATCCAGGTTCAGGTCGCGAAAAAATGGCGGCGCTGTGGCTGTCTCGCCCTGGCCCTGTGGGTCTTCCTCGTCGAACAGAACACTTGGAGAATGCATGATTCACACCATTCAGTTAAATCAGTGAAAAAGTTGGCGCTTTCGTCACCTTCCGCAACTCGTCTCAATTTCAGGCTAAATAGGATTTACGCATTTAGCTCAGCAACCTTCCTGGAAGCTCTCAGCTTCCAGGAAGATGACACACTAGAATCTGCGTAAGCCCAACTAAAGTGCAGCTTCCCCTGTTTGTCAGCTGTTCTCCAGCAGCCCGCGCAGCACGCTGGCGCGCCCCAACAACCCGATCAGCCGACCCTGTGCGTCGACCACCGGCAGGCGCTTGACGGCGTGAGTCGTCATCAACTGCAGCGCTTCAGTCAGCGGTGTGTCGGGGCGCACTGTAATGACTGGCGCGGTCATCAGGTCGGCGGCGCGCTCGCCGGCGTCGGGCAGCACCTGCCCCACCGCCGGGGCGCCCACCAACAGGCTGCGCAGTCTCTCCATCAAACCGGGATGTTGCTTCTGCTGGCTGCGGCGCAGCAGGTCGCCGTCGGTGATGATGCCGAGCACGCGACGCTCTGGATCGACGACCACGACGCGCCGCCGACCGCTGGCTTCCAACGCCTGCACGATCGTCTCCAGCGACGCCTCGGGACCAACCGTAGGGACATCGGTGTACATCAGCTCGGTTACGCTGCGGCCCAGGCGCGGCGCCTCCTCGCCAACCGCAACGCCGCCCTGGTGGAACTCCACCATCCGAAAGATGTCGATGCGGCTGACCATGCCCAGCAGACGTCCATCTTCGTTGATGACAGGCAGGCGTTTCAGATCATGTCTGACCATCTGCGCGACGGCGTTGCGCACCGGTTCGTCGCTGCGCACGGAGATCACCGGCGTGGTCATGATCTCGCCAGCCGTCAACGAAGATTGGCGCAGCGCCGCCAGCAGCGCATGCACTTGATCGGCGGGCAGCTCTTTTTGCAGGCCGATGCGCGTCATCAGCCCGGCGCGGCGCAGGAGGTCGCCGTCGGTGATAATGCCGACCAGCCGTCCCACCGCGTCGACGACGGGCGCGCTGCGCAGCCCGCGCTCCAGGAGCAGGGTGACGACCTCAGCCACCGGCGCCGTGCGCGGCACGGTGACGATCTCTTCACGCATGACATGCGCCACCGGCTGACCCAGCGGGTCTTTGCTGCGCCCCATCGAGTATTGCACCACCGTCACCGGCTCCTGCACGATCAGGCCGTCATTGACCATCTGCTGTAGTTGCGGCAGGAGACGCTCCACGCGGCGCGGCAGGTCGATCCACTCGATGCGGATCGGCAGGTCGCTGGACAGCACCTCGATGGCGCCGGTGTGGATGCGGCTGTGTGCGCCAAAACCGGCCATCGCCCGCGTGATCGTGGCGCCGGACGCGCCCTCACGCCGCAAAAATTCCAGGATCGCCATGTACAGATTCGCTCCCTGATAGTGGTCGCTCTCGCCAATATAGATCGTGACGCGGATCGCTTCTCCTTGCAGTTGCATTGCTCACCTCACCTGAAATATGCGCGCAACATAAAGCCCCAGCACCACCGCCGCCAGCCCCACCACAACATTGATGGTGATGTTGAGCGACGCAGCGAGAAAGCCACTGACGCGCAGCAGACTGATCGACTCGAAGCCGAACGAGGAAAAGGTCGTGTACGCGCCCAGGAAACCAACCGTGAACAACAGACGCACATTGGGTGGGATGGCAAGCCCCATCTCACCCAGCCCGTTGAATACGCCGATCAAGAAGCAGCCGGTGATGTTGACGATCATGGTGCCATACGGGAAGGAAACGCCGAAGCGTTCGGCGGCCCACAGCCCGATCAGGTAACGTGAGTTGGCGCCAACAATAGCGCCCAGGGAAACATAAATGAAGCGTTCCATCGATGCCACGATTTCTACATCACAGCCGGCGGCTCTGCTGCGTTGAACAACCCATTCAACAAGAGGCGGCGACTGGTGAAGCCGACGGCCTGCCCCTGGCGGTTGAGCACGGGCAGGCGTTTGACGCGATTGTCGATGAGCAGCCGCACGGCGTCGATCGCCAGGTCGTCAGTGCGCACCGTGACGACCGGCACTGTCATCAGCTCAGCGGCAGTAAGCGTAGGGAGCGCCACGCCAGCCAGCGGCGCACCGTCCAACATCTGGCGGATGGTCAGGCGTTGTTCGGTGGGCGTGCGCGCCAGCAGGTCGCTCTCGCTGATGATGCCGACGACAGCGTTGCGCTGATCCACCACCAACACGCGCAATTGCATTTGGGCGCGCATCGCCTCGATCACTGCTGCGAGCGTTGCGCTCGGCGGCACGACCGCGGCAGGCTCTAGCTCGACCTCGCCCACGCGCAGGCTCCAGTCGAAGGGTGAGTCGCGGTCGTCCGGGTCAAGCGCGCCCGAAAATGCGATCTCGCGGAGGATGTCCGAACGCGTGAGCAGCCCTTCGATGTGGCCGGCGTTGTCGACGATAGGCAGGCGTTTGATATTTGCCTGGCGCATGATTTCGACGGCAGTGGCCAGCGTCGCCACGGCGGGAGCGCTGATCACCGGGAAGCTCATCACCTGCTGCACCGGCGTGGCGCCGATCTGCGCCATGATCTGATTGCGCTCGTCGGGCGTCATCTGTTGCAATGCGCGCAGGCTGGTCTCGACGCCGCAGCGCACCAGGTCGTTGTCGGTGATGATGCCGACGACGACGCCGCCGCGATCGACCACAGGCAGGGCGCGCACACCCTGTCGCAGTGCGGTGGCGACGACCTCATCCAGGGTTGCCTCAGCATCAATGACCACCGGCGGCGTGGTCATGAGCGCGCGTACAGGGCGCTGCGCCAGGTCGGTGGCGAGCGCTGGAATCGCGGGCAGCCAGCCACCACGGCGGGCGCGCACGCTGGCCAGATTCTCATCCGGGCGCACATCGACCCGCGCCGACTTGGGCAGCGAAATGGGCTGCGTCGCATAGATGCCGCGATGCCCGGAAGCCAGGTAGGCGACAACCGTGCCCAGAAACAGGTAGAGCGCACCACCGCCGCCAAAAAGTTCGATTCCCATGATCGCGCACGCCAGTGGCGTGTTGCTGGCGCCAGCAAAAACCGCCATCATGCCGATGGAGGCGAGCAGGCCTGCATCCATGTTGAGGGGCGTCGCCAGTACATTCCCCAACGTCGCGCCAATGACAAAAAGTGGCGTCACTTCACCGCCCAGATAACCAGCGCCGAGCGTCACCGCTGTGAAGATCAGCTTGAGCAAAAAGGCGGCTGGTGCCACGCCTGCGCCGGCAAGACTGTCTGCAATCAGCGGCAGGCTCAGACCCAGATAGGCTTCGCTGCCCACCAGCCAGGTGAGCAGGATGATGATCACGCCGCCGATCACGGGGTGAAAGGGCGTGTAGCGGGTCACACGCGGCAGGATGTGCTTGATGCCGTGCGTCAATTCCACAAACAGCATACTGACCAGGCCAAAGAGCACGCCAGCAAACGCAATCTTGAGCATCAGCAGCAGGTCGATCTCGGTGGCGGGCAGGTGTGGATAGTGCGCATGGGGCGCTCCCCACGCCCGCGTGACCAGGTCGCCGATATACGCCGCCACCAGGCAGGGAATGATGCCATCGTAGCGGATGCGGCCGATGCTTTGGACCTCCATGCCAAAGACAAAGCCCGCCGCCGGCACGCCGAAAACCGAGCCAAAGCCGCCGCTGATCCCCGCCATCAGCATGAGGCGGCGATCCTCGGGGTCGAGATTGAAGACACGGCGCAAGGCGTCCGCCAGGCTGGCGCCCATCTGAATCGCCGTGCCTTCGCGCCCGGCTGAACCGCCGAAGAGATGCGTGACGACTGTGCCCAAGAGCACGAGCGGCGCCATGCGCAACGGGATTTTCGAGCGGTTGTTGTTGACTTCGTCGATCACCAGATTGTTGCCCAGCGCTGCCGCGCCGCCGAATTGGTAGTAGAGCCAGCCCATCACAAAACCAGCCGCCGGCAGCAACAAGAGCAGCCAGGGAGCGGCAAGCCGCACTTCTGTCGCCCATGCCAGGCTGATCAGGAAAATCCAGGAAGCCGTGCCAGCCAGTGCGCCGACCGCCGCACCGAGCACTGACCATTTGACGGCTGTGCGCAGAAAATCAACAAAATCGGCGCCGTGAAAGGCAAAGAGGCTATCGAGTGCGTCGTACGTCTGTTGAAGAAAGGCGCGACGCCGGGCGCGCGTCTCAGCCTTGCCCGCTCGATGCTGCGCCATTGTCACCGGGTTGCCTGCCTCGAAACCACAATAGGTGCAGGTTCCCATCGGCGCCCACTGATGACAGCGCGGGCAGATCATGAATGCATCTTCCATCGTTTGCCGTTGGCGCCGGAACTTATCGAGCCATCGTCTGATCATTGTCTATCTCATAGTTTGTGCTGGGTCGCCGACCGTGGCGATAATGGCGTAGCATGACGGCGACTGCGGTCTCAGTGTTATGATTGCACGGTTTGGGCTTACGCAGATTCTAGTGTGTCACCTTCCTGGAAGCTCTCAGCTTCCAGGAAGGTTGCTGAGCTAAATGCGTAAGTCCTAATGGTTATGATTGCACGGTTATGAATTGCACGGTCTTGTCCTTTTCAGGAGATGGTATATGCCAGCGTCTGCTTTGACGCCTACCCTGAACAGTGCACAGCAAAATCGAATTGGCGCTGTGCTCTGGAGCCTCGATCGCGATTGCGCCGAAATCGAGCGCCTGATCGACGCCGACAGTGACGCGGGTCTGGTGCAGATCCGCAATGACTTGACGGCGCAGGAAAGAGAGGCGCTGCGCGCCCAGGTTCGCGCTATTCGCCAGCAAGTGCAAGCGCTCGCGGCTGCGTTGCAACTTCCTCCCCATGTGCTCGACGTGCGCCGCCATGCGATCGCCGCCCTGACCATCGATTGGTCGGCGATCGTGGACACATTGCCGCCAAAGTTGCGCCGCTATGGTGAGGTGGACGCCGACACGGCCGCTTTTTTGCAGCCGCCGCTGGAGGCATTGCTGGCGGCTCTGGAAGCAGTATTGCAACCGCGCACCGACTGAGGCGGCGTTTGCGCCTGCCGCCTGGCCGGGCGCCCTGCTCAACGTTCCCCCTCATTATCCAACGAATGGAACATTTGCAGGAAATTGTCGAGCAGACCTGGGGGTTGCTGCGCCAGCAGCACCGTGCAGGTCGTCTCCGCAGAGGCAATCGCCGCTGACACTGTCAGCAACGTTCCCTGGGTCGTCTTCGCAACGCTGACAGCCCGCACGTGGCGTCGCGGAAAATAACGGGCGATCACGCCGTGGCTGGCGCCGCCAGCTACGGCCTCCTCATCGGAGACAACCAGGACGTGGGCGTCGGTCAGGAGCACCACACGGCTGGGGGTGACCCTGCGCCGGAAGAAGCGAAAGCGTCGTTGCCAGATCGCCTCCTGGAAAAGAACGGCCTCAATCACTTCGCCCGGCAGCAGCAGACGACGCGGAATACGCTGCCTGAAGCGATAGGGCAACCCAGCCAGCCGTTCGAGATGGCGGTCGGGCGAGATCGACGGCGTTGGTGCAGCAGCCTGGCACAGCCACTGCTGGACCTCCCAGAAAAAGCTGTCGCTGACCGTGTTGAAGCGCACCTCCAGCGTTTCGGCGCGACCCTGTTCCGCCCAGACGCAGGTCATCCAGCCCATCAACAGCACGACGCCAACTTCCACCGCCAGCAACGCGGCGGGCGAGATGGAGCGCAGCATAGGGATTGCGTCGGGCTGCGTCCTGGTCGCCACCAACAGGCGTTCATCGGTCAACACGAGCACCCACGCAGGCGTCCACCGCCAGGGCAACGCTCTGAACAGGCGGCGGCGCCAGCCACCCTGCGCAGCGATCAGGCGTTGGCGCGGGGCAACAATGATGGTGCGGATGCTTTCCTTGCCAATCGCCGCGTACAGCAGGGTGGCGATGTCCCCCTCCAGTTCATCCAATCTGGTGACAGGATAGGCGAATCGCGCAGTGGCGGAGGAACGCATGTTTGTCGACATTTTCACCCACAAGTATGCCTGCTACTGACTTATTCCAGGAAGGTTGCTGAGCTAAATGCGTAAGTCCTACCAATAAAATCCTACCAATAAAAATAGTCTCTGTAGAGCGCCTGAGCACTGTACAGAGACTATCAGCCCGGTCGTCCGAACAAATGGTGAGTCTCATCACCTGCCATGCAGCATGTCATGACTGTTGTTGCTGCTCAGTATAGCCTATGCTGTCGCTTTCTCCAAAACAATTGCTTCTGGCTCCAGAGTAATGAGCGCTTTGCTGTCATCGTAAGCCAACACCTCGGCATAGCGCCCCCAGTCTACGATGGTGTCGAGCTGGCGCTCTGCTTCATCGGGGGGAAATTCCAGCTCGAGCGCCGTGCGCACAACATCCCACTCCAGGCTATGACCTTCGGTGGCGCGCAGCATGGTTGTCAGCCATTTGAAGATGGGTAGACGGCGGATGCGCACCGCAAAGATGTTCTTGCGCGCCAGAATGCTGGCGTCGGCGAAGGTGTCGCCCAACGGCGTCAGCGCCACGTCGCCTTGCGCCACATTGACAAAGCCCAGCAATTCCGCAGCCTCGATCAGCCGCAGCACCTCGTCGGAGTCGACGCCCAATCGTTCGGGCAACAGGTAGATATCGGCGTGGCCGCGCTCTCGATCGGAGAGATATTCGAGCATGCCGGTCAGATCTCCGATCGAGACGAACGGCAAGATGCGCGTTGCGCCCGGCTCGCCAGGCGCAGTGCCCAGCTCGATATGCTCCGCTTGCGTCTGCCCGGCGAGCAGGCCGTAGACGCGATCGATCAAGGCTGTAAATGCGGGGGCGTTGCGCTGGCGCGGGTACGGCAAGTCGACGGGCAGGTCGGCGACGATGCGCCCGGGTCCCTTATCCATGACCACGATGCGCCCCGCCAGCATGATTGCTTCTTCGATGTTGTGCGTCACCATGAGGATTGCTTTGGTGGGAATCTTGCCCTCGATCCAGAGCTCGATCAGGTCGTTGCGCAGCGATTCGGCGCTCAGCACATCGAGCGCCGAGAATGGTTCATCCAGACAGAGTAGTTCTGGTTCGACGGCCATGGCGCGCGCAAAGCCAACCTTCTGACGCATCCCGCCGGAAAGCTCGCGCGGGTAGGCGCTCTCGAAACCATCCAGCCCGACGCGGTCGAGCAGTTCCATTGCGCGCGGCGCCCGCACTGAGGCCGGCAACCCGCGCGCCTTGAGCGCGATCTCCACATTTTCCAGCACCGAGAACCAGGGAAAGAGTGCAAAGGTCTGGAAAACGATGGTGGCATAGGGGTTGACGCCCTGCAGCGGCTGGTTGCGATAGAGCACGCTACCCTCGCTTGGCTGCTGCAAGCCGGTGATGATGCGCAGGAGCGTGCTCTTACCGCAGCCCGATGGCCCCAGGAGCGCCACGAATTCGCCTTCCGCCAACGTCAGGTTGACGTTTTCGACCGCGGTGAAGGTGCGCTGGCCGCTGCGATAACGCTGTTCGACATTGCTCAATTGCAGAAGGATGTTGGGCTCGTTCATTGGATTTACTCCATGCGAAAGCGTTCTTCCGCCAGCACGTAGAGCCGGCGCCAGAGCAAACGGTTGATGGCGACCACCGCCAGGATCATGGTCAGGGTGGCGGCAAGCAGCAGCGCATAGTGACCGTCAGCGGTGGCGTGCGCGATCGTGGCGCCGATGCCGGTCACCGAATGAACAGAACCGCCGAACTCGGTGTATTCGGCGACGATGCTGGCGTTCCAGGCGCCGCCGCTGGCGGTGATGCCGCCGGTGATGATGTAGGGGAAGAGCGCGGGGAGGGTCAGCGCCCGCCAGCGCGCCGCCGGTTTCAGGTGCAACAACGCCGCTGTGTGTTTGAGGTCTTGCGGAATCGCCGAAGCGCCAGCGATGATGTTAAAGAGCAGATACCACTGCGTGCCCATTAACATCAGGATGACAGCGGCGATGTTCAACCCGTTGGGAAGGCCCAGGAAAATCAGCAGAAAAGCCGGGAAGAGCGCCGTCGCTGGCACCGAAGCTGCAATCTGCACGACGGGTTGCAGCCAGCGCGCCAGCGTAGCGTTCGAGCCGATCGCGACGCCGACGGGCAGCGTCCACGCCAGCGCAATGATCATGGCGACTGTCACGCGCAGGAAGGTCGCCACCAGCGCTGCAGCCAGCGCCAGCCACTGGGCGACGGAAACCGTCAACAGCGCCTGGAGAGCCAGAAACGCTCCATAGCCGACGGCAGCCAGCAGAACAGCGACAACGCCGAGCGAGAGCGGCGTCCACGCGCCGGCGCCTGGCTGAGGCATGCCGAGCGGTTGCAATCGTTCACTCAGCCAGCTATCGAGGCGTTCGTTGAGCCTGCCCAGATGCGCCCCCAGTTGTTGCACAAAACGTGAATCGTTCAACAGATCGTAGAACCAGGCGGTCGGCGGCGTCTGATCTTCGACCATCTCCAGCTTGAAGCGGTCTGCCCACGCCAGCAGTGGGCGCCACACGAGCTGATCGAGCGCAACGACGACCAGCACCAGCGCGCCGATGCCCAGGAAGAGCGACTGAATGTCGCCCTCACTGGCTGCTTTTTGCAGGAAGGAGCCAAGCCCGGGCAGACGAAAGTTGCGTTCGCCCACCGAGTAGCTTTCCGCAGCCATGAGAAAAAACCACCCGCCCGCCCAACTCATCATGCTGTTCCAGATCAGACTGATCGCCCCCGCCGGTAGTTCCAGCCATTTCAGACGCAGCCAGCGATTGAAGCGGAAGGTGGCGCTTGCCTCACGCAGGTCTTTGCCGATCGTCGTCAGCGATTGGTACCAGGCAAAGGTAAGGTTCCACACCTGGCTGGTGAAGATCAGCACGATGGCCGCCAGTTCTGCCGCCACCCCTTCAGGCAAGATGGCGCTCAAGCCAAGCAACACGACCGGCAGGAAGGAGAGGATCGGCACGCTCTGCAGCACGTCGAGCAACGGCATCAGCACCGTTTCGGCGCGGCGATTATAGGCGGCGACATAGCCATAGACAATGGTGAACAGAAACGAGAACGCATAGGCGGCGCTCATGCGACCGACCGAGAGCGCAGCGTACCAGGGCAGCGCCGCCGGCGTAAGTTCTATCTCTGGCCCTTGCACTGCGGTGGGCGCATCGAATGCCAGCCGCACGCCCAAATAGAGCAGACCGGCCACCGCCAATAACACTGCCAGATCGCTCCAGCCGAATCGCCGCGCAGATGGTAGACCTGGATCAAATCGTTGCGTCACAGGAGCATCCTTCTCATCTTGTGCATGTTTGGACACCGGCGCACTGCCTGCCGAACTCGCGAACCACGCCATTATACAACCATTCATGGCGTTTGGTAATTGTGGAACGTTGCGCCCCCAGAATGGCGGGTTCGCTTCCCGTGTGGGGCGAAGCTCCCCTTGCCGTAGGTCGTCGCCTCCGGCGTGACATGGGTTCCGTCACGCCGGAAGCAATGACCTTACGGTGCGTCTTCGTATTCTGGCTACGACCTTTGGGTGGGAGCCAGGAACTGGGAGTTGGCAAATGGGCGTCAGCTCTACGCCGTGGGGGTGGCTGTCAACGCGCGGCGCACGGCGCGGGCAAGTTCTTGCAGCGTAAAGGGTTTGCGCAGCAGGTGGACGTGCTCCGGCAGCAGCCCGCGTTGGCGGATCAATTGGGTTGGATGGCCGGACATATACAGCACCGGCAGGCCAGGCCGCAGCACGCTGATCTGCTGGGCGAGTGCAGGGCCGCTCGCTTCCGGCAAGATGACGTCGGTCAGCAGCAGGTCGATGGCGCCCGATAGTTGTTCGGCGCGGCGACGCGCCTCCACTGGCGTTGTGGTCGTGAGCACGCTGTAGCCCAGATCGCGCAGTCCTTCGGCGGTCATTTCCAGCACAGCATCGTTGTCTTCGACGATGAGAATCGTCTCTTGATTGCCGCGTGGCGCTGCATCTGGCGCTTCCTCGTTCGACGCTGTGGGCGCAGCGGCTTGATGGTGTGGGAAGAGAACCTGGATGGTGGCGCCGACGCCAGGCGTACTGTGCGCTGCAATGTATCCGTGATTCTGCTGCACGATCCCGTAGACGGTCGCCAGTCCCAACCCCGTGCCGCGTCCGACCTCCTTCGTCGTGAAAAATGGTTCGAAAATGTGGGCGAGCACGTCGGGCGTCATGCCGCAGCCGGTGTCGCTGACGGCCAACATGCTGTAGGCGCCGGGGCGCGCGTCAGCGTGGGCGGCGGCGTAGGCGTTGTCCAGCGTGATGTTTTCAGTCGCGATCAGAATCTGCCCCGTCCCGCTGATGGCGTCGCGCGCATTGGTGCACAGGTTCACCAAAATCTGTTGCACCTGCGTCGGGTCCATGAACACCACACCCAGATTGCTGGCTGGCTGCCAGATCAGCTCGATCTCCTCGTTGAGCAACTGGCGCACCATCGGCAAGGCTTCTTCGACCGCTGCATTGAGATCGAGCGCACGCGGAGCGATGGGCTGGCGTCGCGCAAAGCCGAGCAACTGTCGAACCAACTCGGCGGAGCGCTGCGCAGTCTTATAGATCTCGAGCAGGTGATGACGCAGCGGTGAGTAGGGATCGAGTTGCATGAGCGCCATTTCGGCGCGCATCAAAATCACGGCCAGCATGTTGTTGAAATCGTGCGCCACGCCGCCTGCCAGTTGGCCGATGCTTTCCAGACGCTCGATCTGCGCCATTTGCTCCTGAAGGCGGCGTCGCTCTTCTTCCACTCGCCTGCGTTCGGTAATGTCCATCAGGATGCCCAGCGCGCCGACGACCTTGCCAGCGGCGTCAAGCACCGGCACGGCGTGATCGGCCAGCCAGACCAGGCTGCCATCCTTGCGCTCGAAGAGATAATCCTCGCGCCAGACGACGCCGCTGCCTGTGCGCGCCCGGCGGATGCGTTCTTCATGCGTCAGATCGGCTTGTTCGCCGTAGGCGTCGACTTGCCGCAGCCGGCTGGTGAAGAGCGGCCCGGTCAACTCGTCGGCGCGGTAGCCTGTCAGTTGTTCGATGCCTTCGCCCAGGAACGCGTAGCCCGGCCCGCTGTAGTCGCGCTGATAGGGGACGCCGCCAGCGCTCAGAATCGCCCGGCGATAGGTGCGCTCCATTTCGGTGAGCGCTTGCTGTGCGTTCACCTCCGCCGTGATGTCGCGATTGATCGAGACAACGCCGATGCGGCGCCCGCTGGCGTCATACAAGGCGTTGACGGCCGCCAGAATGTGCAGCCTGGCGCCGCTCTTGTGATACTGAATCACCTCGCCGCGCCACTGTCCAGTCGCCAGGAACTGCTCAAGCACAGCTTCCTGCGTTGTGTCCATATAGTCGGTGCGGAAGACGCCGATCAACGAACGCCCGATCATCTCCGCCCGCTTCCAGCCGTAGATGCGTTCGGCGGCCTAGTTCCATTCCGTGACAACAAAAGCGGGGTCGGTGACGATGATGGCGTCGGAGACGCTGGCAAGGAAACTGGCCTGGAGGCGAAGCTGCTCTTCGATCTGAACAAATTCTGTTATGTCGCGGACAAAGCCGTAGACGCTCACTGTGTCGCCGATGGCGCGCCGGAGTCCCTGGATTTCGACGGTCAAGGCGCTGCCATCGGCGGCGAGCAGATGCATGCGCAAGTAATTGCGCGTCTCGCCGCGACTGGCGCGCGCAAACTCTTGCTGCGCCAACGCACGATCTTCTGGCGCAATCAGATCCAGAAAATGGCGACCGATCCATGCCGGGATGGGCCAGCCAGTGATCGACTCGAACGCAGCGCTCAGGCTTGCAATGCGACCGTCCGCTGTCAACTCATACAGGATGATCGGCGCTTCTGCATAGAGATAGCGCGCCCACTCCCGGTCGAGGTCGTCTGAAGTGTCGCCCGCCGGCTGGGGGGCTGCGGCGCCAGCCTGTGGCTCTGCTGGCAGGGTCGAAAAGTCTCGATTCATGGTGGGTTTATGAGTTGGCTTGCGCCTCACGCCTGGCGCGCTGCAGGTTCTTCGAGGTGCACGACTGCGCCCAGACCCCTGTGAGCTGGTTCTTTGGATCGTTCACCGGATAGCCCTCGATGATTGCCTCGTCCTGTGGATCGGCTTTGAGCGCCGCCTCCACCTTCTCCCACTGCTTGTTGGCGACGAAGACGGCGATGGTCGCCTTGCTGGTGTCGGGCATCGGCGGCAGTCCTTTGGGCATGACCGGCGGCGCTTTTTGTCCCAGCACGAGGAGCGTGCAGGTGTCGAGTTTCTTGATCTGCTTCGGTCGGCCAATGACGGTCGTTTTCATAACGGCAAGCCCTCGCTTTTGTGGATCGATGCTCAAGGTGGCGCGCAGCAACTGGGCAGCCTGCTCCAATGTTGGTGCGGACGCTTTCTGAGGAGGCGGCGACTTGGGGGGCGTCGGCTGTGTGTTGGCGGCGGATTGCCGCGGTTGTTTCCTGGTGTTAAGTGGATTCGGCGGCAAGCCAAAGACTTTGCGTCGCTGCCGCGCCGACATTTGCTGCCGCGCCAGCAGGAAGAAGACGCCGCCCGACGTGCGTCGGCGGTCGCCCTCTTTCGTCATCATGCCGCCCGCCGCCTCGATCTCGAGCGTGCGCTGGTAGACTGCCTCGACCGCCTCCATGCCCAGCATCGCCGCCACGGAGCGCATCAGCCAGATGTTGGGCTCCTTCAGCTCGGTCGCCATCACACGGATGCGTGCGGCGTCGACAGGATGGGCGCGCGGGTCCGGCTCGACAGCAGCGAGGTCGGGGACATTCCCCGCCCCGGCAACTGCCGATTCAGCAGTTTCCGCGCTGGTTGCATCGCTTTGGGTGACTTCAGGATCAACAGACATGGTGATTGTTCCGCCTGGTGGCGCCGGCCTGGATCGTTGCTACGCCGACTGACTCTGCCACCTGGTGCACGTGGGCGTAAACAGAGCGATGGCGCTCATGTTGCGTGCTGCGTGTTGCGTGGCGAGACGGCGCACGCAGCACGCAATCCATTTTTGCGCCCACGCGTCCAGGTTTGCTGCCTGGAGTCTAGCAGGCACTGGCATGGCTGTCAATTGAAAGAGGAGGGGTCGGGTCTATTTCATATTGGGGGCGAAATCACTTATGTCGTAGGTCATCGCCTCCGGCGTGACGTGGCGCCATGTCACGCCGGAGGCGATGACCTACGACGGTTGCCCCCAACCTGAAATAGTCTGTCACCTTCCTGGAAGCTGAGAGCTTCCAGGAAGGTTGCTGAGCTAAATGCGTAAGTCCTGGATGAAAATAGCGGGCAGGCGTCGCCCCTCGCAACTTGCCCCTCGCCCCTGGCGTGAAATAGCCTCCGCGTGCTCCTCGGATGCTCCCCCCAGGCAGGCGATGGTACAATACAGCGGTTTGACGGCGCGCTGTTGCTGTAGACAGAATCGCTGCGTGTATGACAGACTCTTTGTTGACGAATCTACTCCTGACGCCCGCGCAGGTGGCGGCGTTGCCGGCTGTGTTGCAGCGTCGCGTCCTGCACTTTCTGGTGCGGTGGGAAGCCTGCGCCGACGTGCTGGCTTGCCTCGATCAGATGGCGCACCCACCCTTCGACGCACTCTGGTTGCGCACCCAGGCGTTGACGCGCCTGGGGCGCATCAACGAAGCGCAACAAATGTTGCGCGCACAACTCCAGACGCAACGCGAGCCGACGCTGGCGCTGCTGCTGGCGGAAGTGGCGCTGGCAAGCGGCGACCTGGAGCAGGCGCTGGCGTCGCTCACCCAGGCGCTGCCGTCGCTGCGCCACCTCAGCCGGGTATGGTGGCTGGCTGTGTGCATCCACCTGGCGCGGGGTGACGACGCCGCTGCGCAGCAGGCAATCCAGCAGTTGACCGCGCTGGCGCCGGAAAGTCCCTACCTGAGCGTGAGCCTCATGGCGCGCTTGCGCACGCGCGGCGACATGGTGACGGCGACCGCCTACGCCGTGCGCGCTCTCGACGCCGAGCGCCGCGACGCACCGCTGGCAGTGGAGTTGCTGGTCGAGCTGCGCACCTTCTTCACCGCCACGCACGACCGCATCCACCTGGCCGAGGTGGAGACGCGGCTGGTGCAGCGCTTCGAGCAGGAGCGCGCGGCGTTGCTGGCGGCGTTGCCGCACACGGCGAATGCCGCGGAGCCGACGCCGCGCGCAAAGCTGCCGCCGCCGTCATCCGCCATGGCTGCAACCTCGCTGCACAGCGTCGCCGTGACGGACGCCGAACGTCAGGCTTTGCTCAAGGAAGTGCGCGCGAACTTTGGGTTTGCCACACTGCTGCCAGGCCAGGCTGAAATCCTGACCTGCGTCCGGCGCGGCGAACACGTGCTGGCGATCCTGCCGACCGGCGCGGGCAAGTCGCTCTGCTACCAGTTGCCTGCTTTCAGCGATCGCGGCGTAACGCTGGTCGTCTCGCCCTTGATTGCGCTCATGAAGGATCAGGTCGATAGCCTGCCGCCGGCGCTGCGCGTACAGGCGCTGGCGCTCAACAGCCTGCTCGACGGCGACGAGCTGCGCACCGCCCTGCACCGCGTGGCGACCGGGCAGATCAAGCTGCTCTATGCTGCGCCGGAGCGGCTGCGGCAGGTCAGCTTTGTGGAGATGCTGGCGCGTGTGGGCGTGGCGCGGCTGGTCATCGACGAGGCGCACTGCGTCTCGGTCTGGGGGCACGACTTTCGCCCCGATTACCTGCATCTTCGCCAGGTGCACCGCGATCTGGGGGCGCCGCCGTTGCTGGCGATGACCGCCACCGCACCACCCGTTGTGCGCGCAGACATCGAGCAGCAGTTGCTGGGCAGGGCTGGCGCCATGCGCGTGCTGGCGGGCGATGCCTTCCGCGCCAACCTGCACCTGCGCGCCTACCGTGTGCGCGATGACGATGCCCGCCAGGCGCTGCTGCTGCGGCTGCTACGCTCGTTGCAGGGCAGCGGCATCGTTTACGCCCGGTCGCGGCGGCGCTGTGAGGAGCTGGCGGCGAGCTTGCGTCAGGCTGGCTTTGCCGCCGCCCACTATCACGCCGGCATCGAGAACCGCGCTGAGGTGCAGGATCGCTTCATGCGCAACGAACTGCGGGTGATCGTGGCGACCATTGCCTTTGGCATGGGCATCGACAAGGCTGACATCCGCTTCATTATCCACGACGGGCTGCCGGCTTCGCTGGAAGGCTACTACCAGGAGATCGGTCGCGCCGGGCGCGATGGCAAGCCCGCGCACTGTCTGTTGATCTACGCCGACCACGACGAGGCCACGCTCGTGCGGCTGGCGCACCGTTCGGCGCTCTCGCGTGCGACGCTGCGCACGCTCTACCAGCGCGTGCGCCAGCATCTGGGCGAGCGCACCGCCGGTCCTGTGCCGCTTCAGGTGATGCAGGCGGCGGTGGGCGACGAGACCGCCGCGCGCGTCGGCTTGAGCGTGCTGGAGGAGGTCGGGCTGCTACGGCGTGGCTACGACTGTCCGCGCACCGTCACCGTACAGCGCCCGCGTCAGTTGCGCGGCCAGGAGGACGCCGGCTTCATGGCCTTTGCCCGCCGCAGTGGGCTGGACAACCAGCCGGTCGTCACGGCTCCGTTTGTGGCGCTGGCGGAAGCAACCGGCCTGGCGCCTGCTGAGTTGGAACAGTGGTTGTTGGTCTGGCAGGAAGCGCGCTACCTGGCGGTGCGTTACGATGGCCGCGACCCATATCTGGTAGCGCCGCCGCCGCCCGCCCAGGCCGCCGCACAACTGGAGCAACTGCTGCGCAGCCGCGCCGCACTGGATCAGCAGCGCGCGGGCGACATCGCCCGCTACGCGCGCACGAAGGGATGTCGCCATGGCTTCCTGGCCGACTATCTGGGCGGCGCGCGTCGCACGCATTGTTCGGGGTGTGATAATTGCGGCGCCGCCTTTGCGCTGGCGCCCGATCCTGCCGCTGGCTCCGCTGACGCCGATCTGCTGGCGCTTCTGCAGGCGTTGCAGGAGCAGGGCTGGGGGCGGCGCAACCTGGTGCGGCTGCTGCGCGGCGACCCGGCGGCGACTGCCCGCGCCCAGGCGTCGCGCTTCTATGGCGCACTGCGCGCGCGCAGCGAACGGGGGGTGGAGCAGATGCTTGCCAGCGTGGAGGCGGAGGGACTGGTGCAGACGCGCACGCTGGAGCACGGCGGCGCCGTGTTGGAGCTGACGCGCCGCGGCGTTGAACATCTCCACACCTTATCGCAGTCAGGACGGAGATAACCATGCAGTTGACAGTGCGAGGATGGCTCTTGTTGCTGGCGGCGGCGCCGTTGATTGCGCTGGCGACCTGGCTGCCCGTGGCGTCGTGGCTGGCGGGTGGGTGGCTGCTCGTGGCGACGGCGCTCTTCATCGTCGATGCGCGCGCGACGCCGACGGCGCGCGCCTGGACGCTGACGCGGCGCCACGAGACGCGGCTGTCGCTGGCTGCGCACAATCGCATCACCGTGCAGATCGCGCGCTTTCCACAGCCTGGCCGCAGCGGGCGTTCCCTCGACCTCTGGGTGCGCGACACCCCGCCGCCCACCTTCCAGCTTGATCGGGCCGCACCCCTGCTCACCGGCGCGCTGGCGGCGGGCGCCAGCATCGAGCTGCACTACCAGCTCTGGCCCCCGCGCCGGGGCGACTATGCGTTTGGCGATCTCTACCTGCGCTGGGCATCGCCGTTGGGTCTGCTCCGGCGGCAGGCGCGCTTTGCCGCGGCCGCGCCGGTCAAGGTCTACCCAAACCTGGTCGCCGTGCGCAAGTACGATCTGCTCCTGCGGCGCAACCGGCTGTGGGAGCTGGGGCTGCGCGCCACGCGGCTGCGCGGCGCGGGCAACGAGTTCGAGCGTCTGCGCGACTACACGCCCGACGACGAGTACCGGCGCATCAACTGGCCGGCAACTGCGCGGCGTGGCAAGCCGATCAGCATGGAGTATGAAACCGAGCGCAGTCAGAACATCTACGTCTTGCTCGACGTGGGGCGGATGATGCGCAGCCCGGTGGGGGATGTGGCGAAGATGGACTACGCCATCAATGCGGTGCTGTTGCTGGCGTATGTGGCAGCGCAAAAGGGCGACCGCATCGGGCTGCTGACCTTCGCCGACCGCGTGTTGACCTATGTGGCGCCGCGCGGGGGCAAGCTGCAATTTCAGCGCCTGCTGGAGCAACTTTACGCCGTGCACGGCGAACGCGTCGAGCCAGACTATGACGCCGCGTTTGGGGAGTTCGCTGCGCGTCAACACAAGCGAGGGCTGGTGCTAGTCTTCACTGATCTGACCGGCAGCATCACCACCGAGAGCCTGGTGGCGCAGATGACGCGGCTGCGACGCCACCATCTGCCGCTGCTCGTCACCCTTGCCGACCCCACTGTGAACCATCTCGCCACGCAGCCGATCACGGACAGCGACTCGCTCTACGAGCGCACCGTCGCGGAACGTGTGTTGGCGGAGCGGCGCCTCACGCTGGATCAGCTTCGCCGTCAGGGCGTCCAGACGCTCGACGTCCCCGCCGATCAACTGAGCGTCGCTGTGATCGACAAATATCTGGCGATGAAGGAGCGGTTGCTCATTTGAGCAGGCGCGCGGGCGAGGGGAGGGCGGTCTCGCCCGGCGCGCTTCACCTGTACGTGCCGACGATCTTGGCGTGGTCAAAATCAATAACGCCCCCGCTCATCATGGCGCTCTCCGGCGAGAGAAACCACATGACCAGCCCCGACACATCGTCAGGGCGCAAGATGCGGCCAAAGGGCATTGCCGCGTCCGCCAGTTCGAGCCAGTTGGCGGGCTTGCCTTCTTTGCGCTGGACGATATCCTCGTTGGGCGTGAGCATCCAGCCCACGTTGATGCAGTTGACGCGGATTTTGTCCGGCGCCAGCACGTTGGCGGCGTTGAGGGTGAGCGTAGCCAGTGCACCCTTGGAGGTGCTGTAGGGCGTCAGGTTGGGTTGGCCGCCGCGGGCGTTAATGCTGCCTATGTTGACGATGCTGCCCCCGCGCCCCGCCCGTTGCATGCGGCGCGCCGCTTCTTGCATCAGGAAGAACGGTGCGCGCAGGTTGATGGCAAAGATGCGATCCCACAGCTCAGGCGTTGTGTCGTAGACGGAGCCGCGGTCGGTGATGGCGGCGCAATTGACCAGCCCGTCGACGCGCCCGAAATGTTCGTCGGCGGCATGGATCACCGCGCGGCAATCCTCCACCTTTTCCAGGTCGGCGGGCACGTAGATCGTCGGGCAGCCACTGGCGCTGATTTCGTCGGCGACGCGGCGCCCGTTGGTTTCGCTGCGGCCGCAGATCACCAGCCCGGCCGCGTGATGTTGCGCCGCCCGGCGGGCAATGTCTTCCCCCAACCCCTGTGTGCTGCCCGTTACAACGATAACGAGATCGGTCAACATTCGCATAGCCTCACCTCGATGGTCAATCGTCCACGTCTGCGTCTGTGGCTTCTGTGTCAGTAGTTTCCAGCGCCGACTTGCGCACGGCAGCGTAGGCGTCGAAGTCGGCCAGGATGAAGTCGACCCAACGCGCCGCCAGCGCAGTTGGATTCTCAATCATCGGGCTGTGACCGACCCCGCGCAGAATCTCCAGGTTGGCGGCGCCAGGGATGGCAATCAGCGTGCGCGTCGTGGCGGCGCGGTCGACGATGGCGTCGCGTTCGCCCCAGACGAGCAGCGTGGGGAGCGTGAGCCGCCGCGCATCGCCGAAGCGATTCCATTGCGCCAGCGCCCGTGCAATCTCGGTGAAGGCGGCTGGCGCCATCTGGCTGGCGTCGTCAACCAACGTCTCGAAGAAGCGCAACAACTCCGGGTGGTCGCCGTCGATGGGTGCGGTGGGCATCAGTGTGCGCAGCGCCGTGCGCAACAGGTCGCGGTCACTGCGCATCTGCTCCAGCACAAGATAGCCATCCAGCGGGGTGAAGACGCCTTCCACCGGCACGGTGTCGACCAGTGTGAGCGTCTCAAGACGGTGGGGCTGCTCCAACGCGAACTCGATGGCGATGGCGCCGCTGCTGGAGTGCGCCATGAGGTGGCAACTGTCCCAATGGAGCGCGTCGAGCAGCGCCGCGAGATCATCCGCCTGCTCTGCGATCGTGTAGCCGGCGTCGGGTTTGTCGCTCTGGCCGCAGCCGCGCAGGTCGGGTGCAACGGCGTAAACTTCTTCCGGCAGCGCGGCGCAGAAGTGCGTCCACCAGCGGCTGCTGGCGTAGCTGCCGTGCAGAAGCATCAGGGGAATCCCATCGTCTGCGCCAGAGCTGCGACAGAAAAAGCGCAGGCGCGGTGTTGCGACAAAGAACTCTGCGGAAGGGCGATCAGGCGACAGCATAGCAGGTTAGCGAAAGCGCCGGTTCTCTTCGGCGTCGTCGGGTAGAAAGAGCAATAGCAACGCAGCAGCGGCGGCAGCCTGCGCCGGGCCCTCGACGCGCCCGACTTCCTCCTCGCCGAAGATCAAGCCGCCCTGGTTGACGACGCCGTCAGCATCGACCCACCCCAACTCGCCGCCCTCGAAGAGGCCGTGGCTGTGCACAGCGCCATCCGCCGTGAAGACACCCAGTTCGCGTTCGTCGTGCATCGTCTTGCGCAAGACGCGGCCGTCGGCGGTGACGCGACCGACTTCCACGCCGTCGCCCCACCGCGCACGAAAGATGCGCCCATCGGCTGTCAGGTAACCAACCGCCAGTTCGCTGCCGTCGGCGCTGCGCTTGTAGATTGTGGTGCGGGTGGTGGGTGTGTCGGTCATGCTGTGCGCACCGTGACGCTGTCGAGCAATTGCTGCATGATGGCAGGGTTGGCGGCCACAAAGATCGGCGTCGGCGAGGCGCCATATTCCTGGCTGACCGCAGGGAGCGGGAAGAGTGGGCGCTGCTGCCAGTCCGTCATCACCCCGCCCGCCTCCACGATGATCAGCCAGGCGGCGGCAAAATCCCACAGCTTGGGCGTCGCTTCGATGCCTGCCAGCGCGGCGCCATCCGCCACTTTGCAGAGATGATAGGCCGCGCTGCCGCAGATGCGCACTTTGAGCTTTGTGTCGATCTGCAGGAGACGATCTGTGCGCGTGCATTTCATCAGGAGTTGCTCGTCGCCGATGGCGTCGCCCGTGTAGGCATGGATCGCAACGCCGCTGCGCCACGCCCCTACACCGGCGCTGGCGGCGAACTGCTCTTGCATGAGGGGAAAATCCACCACGCCGACGACGGGCTGGCCGTGTTGCAAGAGCGCAATGCTGACGCCCCACACCGGCAACCCGCGCGCAAAGTTGGTCGTGCCGTCGATGGGATCGATCACCCAGGTGAACTCAGCGCCAGCGTCGTAACGGGTCGTCTGTTCTTCGCTGAGCACGGCGTGACCCGGATAGGCGCTGTGAATGCGCTCCGAGATCAGGCGGTCGATCGCGCGATCGGTGGCGGTGACCAGCGTCCCATCGTCCTTGCGTTCGGCGGGATAGCGGCGGAATTGTGAAACAGCAACCTGGCTGCATTCAGCAGCCAGCGCAACAGCAAAATCGAGGTAGGGCATCCAGCGTGACATGCATGCATTATGCCTATCGGCGGCGTAAACCGCAACTTGAGGGGGAGGGAGTTGCGAGGGGAGAGGGGGGAGGGGCGAGGGGCGAGGGGGAGGGGCGAGCAGGTCATCGCCTCCGGCGTGACATTGCGCGGGCGTTGAGTGATGTGACGGTTAACCCGATTCTGGCGGGGCGAGCAGGTCATCGCCTCCAGCGTGACAGATTCGATGTCACGCAATCGATGCCCCGGCCTGGAATTACACCGTCTGTGCGGGCGCGATCTAGCGCGCTCACGGCGCGTCATGGGCGACCGGCTCGATGCCGTCGGCGATCACCCAGCCGACCAGTCCGTCGCTGGCGCGCACACGATACCAGCGCACGCCAGCCAGTTCGACTGGATAGATGGGGACGTCGTCTGGCGGGCCAAGGATGGTGAAACGGTCGCCGGCTGCATACTCATCCAGCGTCGGGGCGTTTGGCTCAGCGGCGGCATAGATGCGCAGAATGCCGCGCGCCGCCACTTCAGCGCCAACGTCAAGGATGGGGAAGCCATCGCTGGTGGTGGAGGGGGCGCCGCCACCCGGTTCGGCGGCGTCGCCGAACGCCTTGCTCTCTCCGTCAGTGGCCTCGACGCCATCCACACCGCCGACGGCGCTCTCCTCTGTGGGCGCCGCCGCCAGCGTCAACGGCGTGACGCCGCTTTCCACCGTCACGCGGGGCGCCGATGGCGGCGTTGCGTCGCCGCCGCACGCGCCCAGCGCCAGGGCAAGCACGCCAATTGCCGCCGCAGCCTGCAATTGACGCTGGAAACGATGCTGTGACCTATTGTGCATGGTTTGCTTTCCTCTGTGCATCCTTGAGCAACGCCAGCATGGCGTCCACCGGGCGCGTGTTGATGACATCCGCCGCCGTCAGCCAGCCGCGTCGCGCCACGCCGACGCCATACTCGGCCAGCGTCAGGTCTTGCGGGTTATGCGCATCGCAGTTGATGGCGAGTTTGCAGCCAAGCTCAACCGCGCGGCGGGCGTAGACATCGTTCACATCGAGCCGCGCCGGGTTGGCGTTGATTTCGACCACCGTGCCTGTCTTCCGGCACGCCTGCAGGATGCGCTCCATGTCGATCTCTGTGGGCGGACGCTCGCCGATCAGCCGGCCGGTCGGGTGACCCAGAATGTCCACGTGCGGGTTCTCAATTGCCTTGAGACAGCGCGCCGTGATCGTCTCGCGATCCTGCCGCTGCGCGCTGTGGATGCTGGCGACGACCACATCCAGCCCCGCCAGCACGTCATCGGGCAGCCCCAGCGACCCGTCAGCCAGAATCTCGACCTCGCTGCCCTGGAGCAGGCGAAAGGCGATCCCCTGTTCGGCGCAGTGGCGGTTGTAGGCGTCGATCTCGAGGCGCTGGCGGCGCAGCTTCTCGCCATCCACGCCCTGCACGATGCCCAGCCCGACGCTGTGGTCGCTCACATTCCAGTAGGTGTAGCCGCGCGCCCGCGCCGCCTCCGCCATCGTTGCCACGCTGGCGACGCCGTCGCTCCAGGTGGTGTGACTGTGCAACTCGCCCTGCAAATCGGCCAGCGTAATCAGCGCCGGCAGGCTGTGTTGCCGCGCCGCCGCCACCTCGCCCCGGTTTTCCCGCAATTCGGGCGGCGTCCAGTCCAGCCCCAGGAAGGCGTAGAGATCGGCCTCTTCCTCGAAAAAGCGTTCCTCGCCGGCGGGCGCGTCGCCGGCGCCGGTGGCGGTCAGTCCATACTCGTTGAGGCTCCAGCCCTGTTTGAGCGCCAGCTCGCGTACGGCGACGTTGTGTTCCTTGCTGCCGGTGAAGTATTGCAGCGCCGCGCCCCAGTGCTTGCGCTCCACCACGCGCAGATCGACCTGGAGGCCGTTGCCCAGCACCACGCTCGACTTGGTTTCGCCCGCGCCGAGGATGTCGGCCACCTCGGGCAGTGCGCGGAAGGTTTCCATCACCAGGGCGGGTTGTGCGCTGACGCAGAGGATGTCCACATCGCCGATAGTCTCTCTCCAACGGCGCAGGCTGCCGGCAATCTCGATGCGTTCGATGGCATCCACCGGCAACCTTGCCTGGAGTTCGGCGATGATGCGCAGCGCCAGCGGGCGCGCCACGCCGATCGGGGTGCGTTCGTCGGCGCCTTGCGCGGCGCGTTTTTCCAGCAACTCGATGCCTTTGAGGATTTTTTCCTCACTTTTGGCGCCAAAACCCTTGAGGGCGCGTAGTTGGCCCGCTTCCGCCGCCGCGCGCAGCGCCGCCACGCTGTCGATGCCCAGCTCTTCCCATAGCCGCTTCGCCTTCTTCGGTCCCATGTCGGGCGCCTGCATCATATCGACGACGCCCTGCGGCACCTGCGCAAAGAGCGCGTCGAACTCCGGGTCGCTGCCGTTTGCCAGCAAGTGATGAATGGCGTCGCCGATGCCCTTGCCGACGCCCTGGATGCTGGTCAGTTCGCCGGCGGCGTCGAGGACGTTGATGTCCTGCGCCAGGTTGCGGATGCTCTCGGCGGCGTTCTGGAAGGCGATGATGCGAAAGCGGTTGGCGTCCAGAATCTGCAGCCGCGCCGCGACGCCAGCCAGGATCGCAGCGACTTCTCGGTTGGTGAGGAGTGTGGTAGTCATAGTGGAAGGGATTGTATCACAGGCGAGCTTGCTGAAGACAAGGCAATATAAAGCAAGGTGGCTGCCGCCAGAAGAGAAGCGGCAGCCACCTTGCTTTGTGGTGAACATTGAGCAATTCAGTTGAGGTGCTGGCAAGCTGACGTAGCACGCCAGCTTGCCGACTGAATTAACGTCGCACGGCCGGTAAGTACACCTTCACCAATGCACCAACCTCCGGCGCCGCGTTCTGACCGGTGCCAACCGTGACGGTGTAGGCGGTCGGTGTGGTGGCAGCATAGCCGCGTGGGAAGCACAGCGTCAGTGTGTAGTCGCCCAACGGCAGTTCTGTGAACCGGTATTTACCTTCAGCATCGGACACCGTGCGCCAGGTAGCGCCGACCGCCGCCGTCGCCGCCTGTTCGCTGCTTGCGGCCAGCGACACCAGGGTCATCTCGGCGGTGACATTGGGAATGCCAGGTTCACCCGCATCGCGTACGCCGTTCTGATTTCTGTCGACAAAGACGACGCCGGCAAACACGCTGCCCGCAAACGTCACTTCGGTGCTTGCCGACAGCGCGCCGAGCGAAGCTGTCACTTGCGCCACGCCGACCTGCTGCGCAGAGGTCAAGGTGGCCGTTGCCACGCCATCCGCGTTCGTGACCGCCGCATTGGTGATGGCGCCCAGGGTGGTCGCAAAGGTGACGGTCTGGTTGGGCACAGGGTTGCCGTTGGCGTCCTTGACGACAGCGGTGAGGGCGGCGGTGCTGGCGCCGTCGGCGAGGAGGGAGGTGGGGGCGGCGGTGAGGGTGACGGTGGTGGGGGGGCCGAAAGGCGCCACAGCGACAAGGCTAGTACGGATACTTGTGCCACCCAGACCACTGGCCGTAAGCGTTACAGTGAAGACCCCTGCCTTGTCAAATATGTGCGTCGGGTTCAGAAGAGAGCTTGCATCACCGTCTCCGAAATCCCATGTTCTGATACTGATGTCGCCGGTTGAACGATCCTGGAATGTGACGGAGAGGGGACGAATCCCTGAAGTGCTAGATGCCACGAAGTCAGCATGGGCGGCCTGATACACACGCACTGCGCCCGGCAGACTATACCGGTCGGAACCATTGTCGCCATTGACTTGAAGCGTCACGGTATATGAGCCAGAGGTTGTAAAGATATGCACAGGATTCCGTTCGGTGCTTGCTGAATCATCCCCAAAATCCCAGTTCCAGCTGGTATTGTCGCCTGTTGACGTGTCTGTAAAGGTAATCGTTGCTGGGGCGATGGCTGTTATTGGTGTATTGTAGAAGGATGCGCAGCGTCCACCCAGCGCGGGTAGGTAGGCAACGTTATTTCTGTCCATTCGCTGAAAAAATAGTGACATTGCTCAATTTTCGGCCAGGGCGGTGTAGACGGCGGGCGACAACCCCAGCAACTCCAGGATACGCACCTG
>Ga0272446_1000435_pt1 | contig 66299 bp, 58 predicted proteins | sample YNPCB0061_FD_194587 | JGI IMG/M metagenome (GOLD analysis project Ga0272446, IMG submission 194587) | Hot spring microbial mat communities from Yellowstone National Park, WY, United States - YNP-CB-006-1 | ecosystem: Environmental > Aquatic > Thermal springs > Hot (42-90C) > Sediment | place...
AGTGAGCGGTCACAGCGCAAGGCCGCGCGTCGTCACCGCACGTTGCGCCGCGCCGGGGCCGCTCGTTCCCGCGGCCTTCGGCCGCTCCACTCGCGGCTCCGAATGCGAGGCCGCTTCACTCGCGGCTCCGAATCCGACGTCGCTACACTCGCAGCGAAAAGGAACCGCTGTGCCTGAAAACCGAATCCTCTGCGGCGACCAGAGCGCGCCCGAGAACTTCTGCTTACGGGTTCCCTGCCCCAAGCTCGCGGTAGGCGTCCCAGGTCTGTTCGACCGTCCGGCTCCACGGGAATTGCGCCGCGCGGGCGCGGCCTGCGGCAGCCAGCCGCTGCCGCATCGCCTCGTCGCGGATCAGCCACTCGAGCGCCGCGGCGATCTCTTCTTCCCGAAACGGGTCGACGAGCACGGCCGCCTCGCCGCAAACCTCCGGCAAGGCGGAGCGGCGCGAGCTGAGCACCGGCACCCCGTGCGCCATGGCCTCGAGCGCGGGAATGCCGAAGCCCTCATCGAGCGACGGGAACGCAAAGAGACTGGCGCGCCAGTACAGTTGCTCGATCTGCTCGGCCGGCAGCCAGCCGGTGACCTGGATGCGCTCCGCGGCGGGACTCGAACGGATGCGCTCCTCGACGGCTTCGGCGCCGTAGCCGCTGCCCCCGGCGAGCACGAGCCGCCAGGGCGGAGGCGCGGCGCGCTCAAAGGCCGACACCAGCCGCACCAGGTTCTTTCTCGCCTGCACCGCGCCGACGTGCAACACCAGCGGCTCCCGCGCCACGGCGGGCGTTGCTTCAGGAAGATGCACGCCGTGGGGAACCACGCGCAGCCGCGCCGCACTCACCTGGAGCAACTCCTCCACCTGGGAGGCCGTGAAGCGGCTGACGCACAGGATCAGATCCGCCCGCGCCGCCGCTTCGCGCGCCTGTTGCCGGAAGCGCGCACGGAAGTCGGGCGTCGAGTACTCGCCGGTGAAAACGAACAGATCGTGGAAGGTGGCCACGCGCGCCGGGTAACGGGCCGCAGGAAGCCTCTGGTTCAACCCGTGGAACAGGCGGGCGCGCCCGGCGCGCACGCGTTCAAGCAGCAGGCGGGGCCGCGCGTTGGCGGGGCGGGGCGAGCGCAACCCGCGCCAGAAGCGGTGCGGGCGGTAGTACCACTCGAACCGCGCTTCCGGATGCAGGCGCGCCAGGCCGTGAAGCAGCTCGCGGCTGTAGACGCCGATGCCGGAAAGGGAGCTGCCTTCGCTATAGGTGGCGTCCAGCCCGATGATCAATCGCGGATCCCGTATTCCTTGAGTTTCCTGTAAAGCGTGGTGCGGCCGATGCCCAGCAGGTGCGCCGCCATCACGCGGTCGCCTTTCGTGTAGCGCAGCGCGTTGATGATGGCGCGCCGCTCCATCTCGGCCAGCGGCAGCACGGGCGTGACAAAGGAATCTTCGGGCTCATCCCCGTTGCCGTCCGGCGCGGCGGCGGCCGCGGCGGCCTGCATCGCGCCCGCCGGGTTGCGGCGGCGCTCATGGAAATGCAGCAGCTGCGAGGGCGCATCCTGGATGTGCAGCACCGGCCCGCTGTTGACGGCCACCATGTGCTGGATGCAGTTCTCCAGCTCGCGCACGTTGCCCGGCCAGTCGTAGCTCATCATCAGCTCGAGCAGCTCCCCGCTCATCGTGTGCCCGTTGCCGTACATTTCGAGGAAGTGGCGGATGAGCGCGGGAAGGTCTTCCTTTCGCTCCCGCAGCGGGCTGAGGCGCAGGGTCACCACGTTGAGGCGGTAGTACAGGTCCTGCCGGAAGCGGCCCGCTTCCACTTCTTTGGCCAGGTCGCGGTTGGTGGCGGCGATGATGCGGAAGCTCGACTTGCGCACCTGGAGCGAGCCGACCGGGCGGAACTCCTTCTCCTGAAGCACGCGCAGCAGCTTGGCCTGGAGATCGAGCGGCAGCTCGCCGATCTCGTCGAAAAACGCCGTGCCCCCGTTGGCCTGCTCGATCAGGCCGATCTTGTTGGCGTGCGCTCCGGTAAAGGCGCCCTTCACGTGGCCGAACAGCTCGCTCTCCATCAGCGGGCCGACCATGGAGGAACAGTCGATGGTGACAAACGGCCCGCCGGGCCCGCTGCGGTGGATGGTGCGCGCCACCAGCTCCTTGCCGGTGCCCGTTTCGCCCAGCAGCAGCACCGGCCAGTGGCCGCGGCCGAGCTTCGATGCAAGCCGCAAGACGTTGCGCAGACGGGCCGACTGGCCGACCAGCTCGTAGTTGCGGGCTTTGCTTTCCACCATCATCCAGTGGCGATCCTCGAAGCTGTCAGCGAGGCAGTGAGACATGGCTCCTCTGGAATGTAGTGGCTCCGGAGGAGAATTTCTCTGCAAAAACCTGCGTCAAACCTCATTGTAAGCCCGGCCCGTCCCGCAGAGCGCCTTTTTCTGTCACCGGATGCGGACAACGAAGACATCCTTGACCTCGCGCCGCAGCCGCTGTGCGGCGGCCTCCGCCTCGCCCATGTCGCCGAAGCGGCCCACGTAGACGCGATACAGCACGGGCGAGGAAACAGAAGCGGCGATGTCGACCGGCTCGTACCGCTTCAGCAGTTTCTGCCGGAACCGTTCCGCGTTGCGCCGGTCGGCGAAGGCGCCCGCCTGGACGGTGAACAGCGGCGGCGCCTTGGCCGCTTCGGGGTCCGCGTAGCCAAGCAGCCGCAGCCGCACCAGCGCCGTGCCCGGGCCGAGGATGCCGAGCTGCCGCGCCGCGGCGCGCGACAGATCGAGGATGCGCCCTTCGACAAACGGGCCGCGGTCGTTGATCCGCACGGTCACCGTGCGCCCGTTGTCGAGGTTCGTCACCGAGACGATGCTGCCGAACGGAAGCGTGCGGTGCGCGGCGGTGAGCTGTTCCATGTCGTAGATCTCGCCGCTCGACGCCGGCCGCCCGTGGTGGGGATGGCCATACCAGCTGGCGATGCCCGTCTCGGTCCAGCCGGGCTGCGGCGCGGCAGGGGCGCGCGGGGCGCGCTTCTTCCCTCTGCACCCCGCCGCCAGCAAGGCCGCCAGCAAGGCGATCAGAAGCAGGAAACGGCTCCGCGCAGCCAAAACAAAACGCCTCATCTCTGTTTTATCGCGCGCGGGGGCGCGGCGGACAGAAATTCTGCGCGCCCCGAATGCATTTTTTTCTTGACAACACTCGGAGTCCGAGTTTATAAAAAGATCACAATGCTGTCGCACTGCGACCGCAAATTCTGATGTCACGGAGAACAGATCGATGAAGAACGCGACCAAGAAGGCTGCCAAGAAGGCCGCCAAGAAGGCGACCAAGAAGGCCGCAACGAAGAAGAAGAAGTAACACTGCGGCGCCTCCTGAACGGAGCGCCGCCAACGAGGATTGGAACCGCGGCCCCGGGCGACCGGGGCCGCAACGTTTTTATCCCTCCTTGTCGAGGCGCAGGCAGCGGAACGTCTCCCCCATGCCGAACAGCAGCGTCTTCAGCTGGAGCCGCAGCCGTTGCGCTTCCTCCCCGCTGCGGGCCTCAAGCGCGGAAGCGAAGCGGTCGCGCTCCCCGGCGCGCAGCAGAAAGGAAGCCAGGCTTTCCGGCGCCGCCGCCTTCCATCCCTTCCGTCCGGCCCATGCGGCAAGCGTTGTGAACGGCACATGCGCGGTGATGTCCCGGTTGCCGGGATCGGCGAGCACATCCCCGGCGGCGCGGTGCCGGCGGTAGCTCATCAGCGTGCCGCGGGGAAAGCGCAGGATCTCGCGCCCGGCGTATCCGTAATCGATCACCAGCAGCGCTCCGCGCCGCAGGCACGCGCCGATCTCTTCGAGCGCGCCCTCCATGCGCACGGGCAGTTCGATTTCCCACTCGTCCAGATCCGCGAACGGCTGCGCCATGGCCAGCGCATACTCTTTCCACTCGCCCGGGGGCTCCTCGCCTTCCACCCAGGCGAAGCGGCCGTCTCGCCAGCCCACGCGCAGGAGCCGCAGACCGCGCCTGCCGCCGCGGACCACGTCGACGGGGAGCGCGTCGAAGAGCTCGTTGGCGAGCACGATTCCTTCAAGCGGACCGGGGCGCGGGCCGTGCACTTCCACGGGGATGTATTCGAAATCGGGCAACGCTTCCGCCATCAGCGCGCGGCCGGCGCCCCAGTCGACCAGCGCGCAATGCGCCGGCAGCGCGAGTTCGCCGCGCAGGGCGAGCGCCGCGGAGCGAATCAGCCGCCCGAAGACCGGCTGGAGCTGCGCCGCGGTGAAGTAGTCGCCGTGGATGCCCGTGGGCTCGTCCGCGGCGCGGCGCGCGGCGCTGTAGTAGCCGTGCTGCGGGTCGTACAGCGCCGCCTCCATGAACGCGGAAAACAGAATGGGCCCTTCGCGTTCGATCTGCGCGGCCAGCCGCGCCGCCAGCGGATTCGGGTCCGGCTTCACCGGCCGCCCTCCGCAGAGAGCTGTTGCGGGTTGCGCACGAAGAGCTCGCAAAGGTAATCGTGGAGGCAATCGTAAAGGATCTTCTGAAACATCCAGGGAAACTGCGGGTGATCGAGATCGCGGGGATGCAGCGGCGCGCGGTAGACGTGCGCGCCTTCCACCGGATGGCGCAGGCGAATGACCAGCTCGACGCCGCCGCGGGCGTCCTGTTCGGCGCCGAAGGCGAGCAGCAGGTGCTCGTAGCGGGCCAGCTCGGCGCGAACCTTGTCGATAGCGCTCACTGCCTGCGATTGTACGATGGGAGCAGGGCCATGGCGCTGCCGCAACGCGTCCGCGTGAAGATCTCGAGCGAGGCCGCCGGCGCGATCGCCTTCACGCCGGTGGTGGCGAGCGAGTTGCCGTTCGTCGAGCTGCTCGAAATGGCCGCCTCGGCGGCCGGTGCCGAGCCGGCGCGCGTCCACCGCCTGCTGCTGCACGGCTCGCTGGTGAGCGGCGCGTCGCGCTTCCGCTGGGAAAGGATCGAGTGCACGCTCGAAGAGGTGGAGCAGGCGCTGCGCGCGCTGCCGCAGCCCGAGCCGCTGCGGCCGTGCGCCTTCGCCCGGTGCGCGCGCGTCATCCTCAGCGGGCCGCACGGGCGCATCGAAATTGAAAAACAGGTCGGCGCGGCGCGGCGCCTGTTCCGCCGCTCGAGCTTCTGGGACCTGCTGATGGGCGGGCTTGGCACGCCGCAATATGCCGGCTACTCCTACCGCGAGCGCGCCGACCGCTACAGCCTGCCGGTCGGGCGCGACGGCCGCGCCCGCATCGAAGCCGCCGCGGGGCTGCTGCGCTACCCGGCGCTCGCGCGCCAGATCCGCGCCGCGCAGGTGGAGCGCGTCGAGTGGGTGGTGCCGCGCTGATCAGCGCCGCGCTTTCACCTTGAGCACGATCGGCGTGCCCTCGAAGCCGAACCGCTCCCGCAAGCGGTTGATGATGTGCCGTTCGGTGGAAAAATGCAGCGGCTCGGCGCTGTCCATGAACAGCACGAACGTGGGCGGACGCACCGAGGGCTGCGTGATGTAGTAGATGCGCCGCCCGTGTTCGAGCTTGAGCTGCGCAATCAGGCGGTTGAGTTCGCCCGTGGGGATGCGGCGGTTGAAGGACTCCCAGCAGGAGTCGATCTGCCGCAGCAGCGCCTTCAGCCCGCGCCGCTCCTTGGCCGAGAGGAAGACGATGGGCGCGTAGTCGAGGAACTTGAACTGCGCGCGGATGGCGGCTTCGTACTCCTTTCGCTGCCTGTCGTCGAGCAGGTCCCACTTGTTGACGACGAGCACCAGCGCGCGCCCCTCCTCGTGGGCGTAGCCGCCGATGGTGGCGTCGCCGCCGACGGGCCCCTCGCTGGCGTCGAGCACGAGCAGCGCGATGTGCGCCATGCGGATGTGGCGCCGCGCCATCACCACGCTGAGCTTCTCCGCCATCAGCTTCGTCTTGCCCTTGCGGCGGATGCCCGCCGTGTCGACGAAGACATACTCCTTGCCGTCGATCACCATGCGCTCGTCCACCGAATCGCGCGTCGTGCCGGCAATGGGCGACACGATGGCGCGCTCCTGCCCGAGCAGCGCGTTCAGCAGCGTCGACTTGCCGACGTTGGGCCGTCCGATGATGGCGACGCGGATCGCACGCGGCTGCTCCGCGCCGGGCTCCTGTTCCGCGTCCGGCTCCGGCGGGAAGCCCTCGGTGGCGATGTCGAGCAGCTCGTCGATGCCAAGGCGGTGCTCGGCGGAGACAGGCACCACGCGCTCGAAGCCGAGCGAGAAGAAGTCGGCCGTGAGGGACTCGCGCACCGGCGCGTCGATCTTGTTCACGGCGAGCGTGACGGGCTTGCCCAGCCGGCGCAGCATCTGCGCGAGGTCGCGGTCGGCGGCGGTGATTTCGGTGCGCCCGTCGATCAGGAACACGATATGCGCCGCCTCATCAAGCGCCACGCGGGCCTGGCGCAGGATTTCGGCGGGGATCAGCGCGTCGTCGTCCGGGATGATGCCGCCGGTGTCGATGACGCGAAAACGACGGCCGCGGTGCACGGCCTCGCCGGCGATGCGGTCCCGCGTGATGCCGGGCTCGTCGCCGGTGATGGCCTTGCGCTGGCCGATGATTGCGTTGAACAGGGTGGATTTTCCCACGTTGGGACGTCCCACGATCACCACCGTGGGAAGGCCCGCGGACTGCGGCATGCATTTTCAGTCTATCGCACGGGCCGCGCCGCGCCCGGCAACGGCCGGCCGTGCGACAATAAAGGTTCCCGCGCATTTTTCCCCTATGACAATCGAGCAGTCCAGTCTGCGCAATGTCGCCATCATTGCGCACGTCGACCACGGCAAGACGACGCTGGTCGACGCCATGTTCCGCCAGAGCGGCATCTTCCGCGCCAACCAGCAGGTGGAGGAGCGCGTGCTCGACTCCAACGAGCTCGAGCGCGAACGCGGCATCACCATCCTGGCCAAGACGACCGGCGTGCGCTACCACGGCGTCAAGATCAACATCGTCGACACGCCCGGCCACAGCGACTTCGGCGGCGAGGTCGAGCGCGCGCTGCGCATCGTCGACGGCGTCATGCTGCTGGTCGACGCAAGCGAGGGCCCGCTGCCGCAGACGCGCTATGTGCTGATGAAGGCGCTTGAGGCGCGGCTGCCGCCGGTGGTCGTCATCAACAAGATCGACCGCCCGGACGCGCGCCCGCAGGAGGTGCTGAACGAGATCTACGACCTGTTCATCGACCTCGACGCCACCGAAGACCAGCTGGAATTCCCGGTCATCTACACCATTGCGCGCGACGGCGTGGCGCGGCGGAGCCTCGACGACCCTTCCATGACGCTGGAGCCGCTGTTTGAAGCGATTCTCGCGCACATCCCGCCGCCGAAGGGCGACCCCGCGGCGCCGCTACAGTTCCAGGTGGCGAACCTCGACTACTCGGAGTACTTCGGGCGGATCGCCATCGGGCGCGTCTTCCAGGGCACGCTGCGGCTGGGCGAGGAAGCCGCGGTGGCGCGGCTCGACGGGCGCATCGACAAGGCGCGCATCACCAGGCTGTTCAGCTTCGAGGGGCTGGACCGCGTCGAGGAAACGGAGGCCGGCCCCGGCAGCGTGGTGGCGCTGGCGGGCATCGAAGGCATCACCATCGGCGAGACGGTGACCAGCGCCGAAGAGCCCCGCCCGCTGCCCCTGATCCGCATCGACGAGCCGACCATCGGCATGGTGTTCACCATCAACACCAGCCCGTTCGCGGGCCGCGAGGGGCAGTGGGTCACCTCGCGGCACCTGCGGGAGCGGCTTGAGAAAGAGCTGCTGACCAACGTGTCGCTGAAGGTGGAGGAGGCGGGTTCGCCCGACGCGTTCCTCGTGATGGGCCGCGGCGAGCTGCAACTGGCCATCCTCATCGAGATGATGCGCCGGGAAGGCTACGAGCTGATGGTGGGCAAGCCGCAGATCCTGACGAAGACCGTGGATGGCAAGCGGATGGAGCCGCAGGAGCTGCTGGTGGTCGACGTGCCTGAAACGTATGCGGGCGTGGTGATCGAAAAGACGGGCATCCGCAAGGCGAAGATGACGAAGATGGTGAACCACGGCTCCGGGCGCGTGCGGCTCGAGTTCCTCATCCCGTCGCGCGGGCTGATCGGCATGCGCAGCGAGCTGCTGACCGACACGCGCGGCACGGCGATCATGAACTCGCTGTTCCACGGCTGGATCGAGTGGCAGGGCGACATCCCGATGCGGCTCACCGGCGCGCTGGTGGCGGACCGCCCCGGCGTGGCCACCTCCTACGCGATTTTCAACTTGCAGGAGCGCGGCGAGATGTTCGTGACGCCAGGCACGGAAGTCTACGAGGGCATGATCGTCGGCGAGAACGCCCGGCCCGACGACCTGAACGTCAACATCGTCAAGGAAAAGAAGCTGACCAATATGCGCGCTTCCACCGCCGACGAAGCCATCCGGCTGGTGCCGCCGCGGCTGCTGAACCTCGAGCAGGCGATCGAGTTCATCAACGACGACGAGTGGGTGGAGGTCACCCCGCGCTCGATCCGCCTGCGGAAGAAAATCCTCAAAGCCAACCAGCGCTGAGCCGGCGCGGGCTCAGTAGATCCGCAGCTCGAACGGCATCACGCGCAGGAACCCGCCCGCGAGCCACGGCGCCAGGCCCGCCGGGGCATGGCGGGCGAGCAGCCGCACTTCGTCGCTCATGGCCGCGTCTTCCGGCTGCGACGGCCGGAACCAGACCTCGAACCAGCTCTTCGGCGACGGATACACGCTCACGCGGATGAGCTCGTCCTCGGCGATGCCTGCCTTCCTGCGCAGCACGGCGATGGCCTCGTCCAGCCCCCCGTTGTGGTCCACCAGCCCGTTGGCCAGGGCGCGCCGGCCCGACCAGACGCGGCCCTGCGCGAAAGGCTCGATCTCTTCGGTCTTCTTGCGGCGGCCTTCGGCCACGCGCTTGAGGAAGCCGGCGTAGATGAAATCGATGGTCTCGCGCAGGCGGGCGCGGCCCTCGGGCGTCAGCGGCTGGAAGTCCGAGTCGAGGTCGGCGAAGCGGCCGCGCTTGAGGATCTCCTTGTTGACGCCGATCTTGCCGTAGAGCCCGCGGAGGTTGGCCTTGCCGTAGATCACGCCGATCGAGCCGGTGATCGTGCCCGGATAGGCCACGATCGGGTCTCCGGTCATCGCCATGTAATAGCCGCCCGAGGCGGCGACGTCGGACATGGAAAACACGAGCGGCTTCTTGCGGGACAGCCGCTTCAGATGCTCGAGGATCTCGTCGGAGGCGACGGCGTCGCCGCCCGGGCTGTCGATGCGCACGATCACGCCGCGGATGGCCGGGTCCTTCTCGATCAGCTTCACCTGCTGCTCGATGTTGCGCGGCGTGATCACCTGCTCCTCGCCAAACAGGTCCGCCGGCGCGGCGCGCAGGATGCCGCCCTGCGCCACCAGCAGGGCCACCTGGCGCACCTTCCTCCCTTTGACGTCCGGGGCGATGCGCAGATAATCCCTCGGGCTGATCGCCTTCGGCTTCGTCTTCGCGCCGCTGCCGGCCTTGTCCTCGAGGCGGCTTTCGGCGTCGCGTTCATAGGCGAGTTCGTCGACGAGCCCCGCCTCCACCGCCTTCGGCGCGATGTAAGGCCCGTTGTCGATCCAGGCGCGCACCTTCTCCGGCGCGGACTTCCGCGAGGCGGCGATCGCCTGGCAGAGCCGCTCATACTGGTCGTCGAGAATGGCGTCCAGCGCTTCGCGGGTCTCCGGGCTCATGCCGGTGCGCGTGAACATGTCGCCGGCGTCCTTGTACTTGCCGGCGTGCTCCACCTCGACCTGCACGCCCAGCTTGTCGAGCGTGCCCTTCAGGTACATGGCTTCGATGCGCAACCCGCGCAGGTCGAGCACGTCCTCGGGCGCCATGGAAATGTGGTCGGCGGCGGAGGCCAGATAATACTCGCGCGTGCCGGCGCCGGCCAGCCAGGCGTGCACAGGCTTGCCTGCCTTGCGCACCCCTTCGATGCCGGCGCGGATCTCCTCGAGCTTCGCCCAGCCGACGGCGAGCCCGCGCGGCTTGATCAGCACGCCCTTGATGCGCGGGTCGCGGGCCGCGCGGCGCAGCGAGCTCCAGATCTCGCTGACGGTGAGCGGCGCCTTCGATTCCAGCGCCGGCAGCGGCAGCATCAAAGGCTGTAGCTCCGGCATCTCCCCGCCGAGCCGCAGGCTCAACCACGCCGACTCGGGCGGCTCCGGCGCGCGGCGCGCGAATTTCACTGCTGCGAAAAACAGGACCACCGCCGTCACGCCGGCGATCAGGAAGCCGGCCAAAACGCCCAGCAGGAATTTCTTCATGGCATCCGCCTTCTTCCGCCCGGGGCCGGGGCCTCAGGCGCCTTCCAGAATCAGATCCACGCGGCGGCTGACTTCCTTCAGATATTCGGCATCGCCGCCGCGCAACTCCACTGTGGCGTCGCCCTTGTAGCCGACCTCGAGGAGCGCCTTGTGCACGGCCTTCCAGTCGATTTCGCCCTCGCGCAGGTCGACGAACTCCGGCACGCGCTTCTTCTGCGGCGGATCGCCGGGAATCGTGTAGGTGCGCCAGCCGAAATCCTTCAGATGCAGCTTGACGATCCGTTTGCCGAGTGTGCGGATCCAGTCCTGCGGGTAGCCGAACAGCACCATGTTGCCCACGTCGAGATAGGCGCGGACAAACGGGCTGGCGAACTGGTCCACATACTGCGCCATCTCGAGCGGACTCAGCAGGAACTTGTTCCACACTTCCTCGATGCCGATGATGACCCTGTTTTCGCGCGCCAGCGGGAGGAGCTTGCGGATCTGCGCCGTCGAACGGTCCCACGCGTCGCGGTAGCTCGTCTCCGGATTCACCACCGCGGGCACCAGCAGGATGGTCTCCGCGCCCCATGCCTTCGCGTTGCGGATGCTGGTCTCAATGCCGTGGACGCATTTTTCGACCACGGCGGGGTCGCCGCTTGAAAGCGGGAACTTCCAGTGGTCGCGGTTCATCACCGAATGCACCGGCAGCCCGGTCTTCCTGCTGGCGGCGAGCACCTCCTCGACCTGAGACGGCTCGTCCATGGTGGGGCACTCCACCGACTGGAAGCCGCACTCTTTGGCGAGAGCGAAGCGTTCCTCGACGGAAAGCTTCGAGGGGAGCATGCTCCAGTAGATGCCTTTGCGGATGGGGAGCCGCTGCCCGGCGGTCTGCGCGGCGGCGGTGGCGGCGGAAACGGCGAGAAAATCACGGCGGTTCATGGTGTTTGAATCCTTCCGGCCCCGACGGGCTTGCACTGATTTTACACCGTGCAGCCGCGCTAGTCTGGAGAGAAATGCCGTGGCTCGACAAACTCGGCGGCGACCCCGTCTTGTTGACATGGGTTGCCGCGGCCATCCTCGCGGAAGCCGCCATGTACGCCTCCATGGCGCGCGAAGCCTGGCGCCGGCGCTGGCAGCGCCGGATGCTGGTGGCAGCGGCGCCGCTTTCCTGCGCGCTGTATCACGTCGCGCTGCCGCAAAGCAGCCTGCCAGGCGTGCTGGCGCTCGGCGGCATGGCGGCGCTGTTCGTTACCGCCAGCCGGTGGGTGGCGCGGCGGCGGCACGGCTGGGCGTATGTGGCCGCGATGGCGGCGGCGCCGCTGCTGTTCAAGGCCTTTCGCCCGTTTTACCCCCCGGCTGGCGAGCTGCGCATGGAGTTCCTCGGCCAGTTGATGTGGATCCGCACCACGGTGATCACCGTGCTGCGGGACCTGGAGCCGGAAGACGCCGGGTTCGGCTTCTGGCCGGAGGCGCGGCAGTGGAAAACAGGATTCCGCTATTTTGTTTTGCTGCTTCCCGTCGCTTTCGGGCTGGCCTGGGCCACCGGGTTTGCGCGGCCCGCGCTTCCGGAGGAACCCCTGCTGATGGCGGCCGCGCGGGCCGTGGCCACGTTCTTCGGCATTTTGTGGGTGGTGGCGCTCAGCGAGGAGTTCTTCTTCCGGGGGATTCTTCAGCCGCGCATCGGGCTGTGGGCGGCTTCGGCGCTGTTCGGCCTGGCGCACCTCGGCTTTCGCGAATTCCCCAACTGGCGCTTTGCGATCGTCGCCGGGGCCGCCGGCGTGTTCTATGGCCTCGCCTGCCGGGCCGGGGGCGGCATCCGCGCCTCGATGGTGACGCACGCGCTCACGGTGGCGGCCTGGCGCACCTTCTTCCGTTGAAGCGCGCTACTTCGCCTGCGAAGCCAGAAACTCCGACACGCGGTCGAGCGCCTGCTCGAAGTCGCGCAGCAGATCGTGCCAGTCCTCGACGCCCACGGAAATGCGCACCAGGCCGTCGGTGATGCCCGCAATGCGCCGCTCTTCCTCGGTGCAGCCCGCGTGCGTCGTCGTCGCCGGGTGGCAGACGAGCGTCTCCATGCCGCCGAGGGAAACCGCGTTGTGCGCCAGGCGGATGCTGCGCAGGAACTCGAACGCCGCCGGCTTGCCCCCGTGCAGATCCAGCGCGATCATCGCGCCGGGATAGTCGCACTGGGAAAGCCGGATGCGGATCTGCTCGGGGTCGTCGAACAGCGTCGGATAGTAGACATGGCGGATTTCGGGCCGCTTCACCAGGCTCTCGGCGATGCGCTGCGCGTTCTTCGATTGCCGGTTCATGCGGAGGCTCACCGTCGGCAGGCGGCCGTCGAGGATCCAGCACTCGTCCGGCTGGAGGATGTTGCCGAACAGGCTGCGGCGCGCGCGGATCGGCTTGTCAAACTTGCTGTCGGCGCCGAGCACCACGCCCGCCAGCAGATCGGAGAACCCGCCCAGATACTTGGTGGCGGAATAGATGACGAGGTCCGCGCCGAGCGTGAGCGGGTGCTGGAAGGCGGGGCCGAGAAACGTGTTGTCCACAATCACCGCAGGCTTCGGCGAAAGCGAGGCCGCCGTCAGCGCGGCGCGCTTGATGTCGGTCATCACCATCGTCGGGTTGGCCGGCGTCTCGATGAAAACGGCCTTCAGGCCCGGGGCCGTGCGGATGGCTTCGTCGATGTCGGCAGAGCGGCCGGCGATGACCGGAATGCAGCGGATGCCGAGCGGCTCGAGAAAATCGTGAATGAGGTGCTGCGTGCCGCCATACAGGGGCACGGTGTAGACCATCGCGTCGCCGGGCTGAAGCAGCGCCGCCAGCGTGGTCATGATCGCCGCCATGCCGGAGTTGAACACGATCGCCCACTCGGCGCCCTCCTCGAGCGGCACGATCTGGTCCTCGAGGATTTCCGCGTTCGGGTGGTTGAACCGCGAGTAGATCAGCTCGGGCTGTTCGCCCGGCTCCGGCTCCGCCTTGCCGGTCAGCAGGGCGAAGGCGCGCTCGGCCGCCTCGGGGCTGGAGAAGACGTAGGTGGAGCTGCGGAAGACGGCGGGGCGGGCGCTGCCGACGCTGAGCCGCGGGTCGAAGCCGCGCGTGAGCACTGCCGTGGAAGGGTGGGCGCCGTGGATCGTGCGGTGTGCTGCCATGGGGAAGGGCCTCCGCGAATCAGTGTACCGTTCCGCGTCTCCGCGGCCAACCTTAGTACGAAAGTTGGGACGGCGGGCGGCGCCGTTCTGTCCCCGGGCGGGGACAATTCAGAGAATTTGCCGATTCAGGCGCCGCCGGGGGCAAGGCTACAATCGGGTTGGATACCGGCATGAGCATCGCACGCCCGCCGAAGGGATACTTCAACGAGACCGAAGCCGCGCAGGCGCTCGGGTTGACTCTGGACGAGTTCCGCTCGCTTGTGCGCACGCACATCCTGGAAAGCGACGAGGACCTCGCCAACCTGCCCCGCATGTACTATCAGCCCTCGGATCTCGTCGTGTTGCGCATGCTGGCGGCGAAGCGGGCCTCCGGTTCCCTTGCCACCGCGCGCTGAGGCGCGGCCTCTCCCGCTTGCATCCGGCGCGCGGGTGCGCCAGACTTGAACGAGCGCCTGGAGGGGGGCGCGCCGATGCACGATTCGTTTCTGGAGGAGATCCTCCGCGAGCTGGTCGACGACCTGCGCAACATCCGCGAGTATTTCGACCGCTCCACCAGCATTCTGACGGAAGAGGACGCCGGTTTCGCGCCGGCGCCGGGCACATACACCGCCGCCCAGCAGATCGCCCACGTGGCGCAGACCATCGAGTGGTTCTTCCGCGGCGCCTTCGCCCCGGAGGGCTTTTCCATGGACTTTGACGGCATGGACCGCGAAGTGCGCGCGGTGCGCACGCTCGCGGAGGCGCGCCAGTGGCTCGACCGCGCCTTCGCCGAGGGCGAAGCCGCCATCGCCGCACACCCTCACGAAGAGTGGCTCGCCCCGCTGCCGCCGGGGCCGGTGATGGGCGGCGCGCCGCGCTTCGCCATTCTCGGGGCGATCCGCGACCACACGGCGCACCACCGCGGCGCTTTGACCGTCTACGCCCGCCTGCGGGGCAAGACCCCGCCCATGCCCTACGCCGGCAGCCCCGAGGCTTGACACTGCCGCTGCGCGGCGGGAGAATGCGCTGCGGAGGATACGGCCATGGCGATCCGCGTGTTCGTGGCGGTGGTGGCAGCTTTCGTCCTCGCCCTGATTCTCGCCGTGCCCGCGAGCGGCTGATCAACAGCAGCCGAGCGATTTCAGCCAGGCGCGGAAAGCCTCGCCCAGGTCGGGGCGCTTCAGCGCAAATTCGACGGTGGCTTGCAGGAAGCCGAGCTTGTCTCCGGCGTCGAAGCGCTTGCCCGCGAACTTCACCCCGTAAATCGGCCGGGTTTTCAGCAGATTGCGCAGCGCGTCGGTGAGCTGGATCTCGTTGTTGCGGCCCGGCGGCGTCGCCTCGATGGCGCCGAAAATCTCCGGCGTCAGAATGTAGCGACCGATGATGGCGAGGTTCGACGGCGCATCGGCGGGGGAAGGCTTCTCCACCAGGTCGTGGATGCGGAACACCTGCCCGTCGAAACCTTCTTCGGGGCACGGCTCGGCCGCCACGACGCCGTAGGCGGCGATCTGCTCCCGCGGCACTTCCATCAGCGCCAGCACCGGCGCCCCGTAAAACTCGTAAACGCGGATGAGCTGCTTCAGGCAGGGCACGGGGGCGTCGATGACGTCGTCCGACAGCACCACCGCGAACGGCTCCGGGCCGACGAGATCCCTGGCGCGCAGCACCGCGTGGCCCAGCCCGAGAGCTTCCTTCTGGCGCACGTAGGCGACGTCGATCATGTCGGAGATCGCCCGCACGGCGGCCAGCGTGTCGTGCCGGTTGCGCGACTCGAGCAGATGTTCCAGCTCGAAGGAGACGTCGAAGTGGTCCTCGATGGCCGTCTTGCCGCGGCCCGTGACGATGACGATGTTGTGGATCCCCGACGCAATCGCCTCCTCGATGCCGTACTGGATGAGCGGCTTGTCAACCAGCGGCAGCATCTCTTTCGGCATCGCCTTGGTGGCGGGCAGGAAGCGCGTCCCGAGCCCCGCGGCCGGAAACACGGCTTTGCGTACGGGCGGAATCATCATGCCCATTGTAGACAATCGCCTCCCGGCCGCCCATCGCGCCAACCCGTGACATTGCGGCCGGAGCCGGAGTAGCCGGCGAAAGGGCGGCCGAAAACCCGAAATCAGCCGGAAATGGCTGAAATTGTATGTGATTTGGGCGTTGTGCTACGCTCGCTATGTAAGCAAGCTGGGTTTCAATCTTCGCCGAAAGAGGGGATCCATCCATGGCCTACGTCATCGCTGAACCGTGCATCGGGACCAAGGACACCGCCTGTGTCGATGCCTGCCCGGTTGACTGCATCCATCCCCGCAAGGACGAGCCCGACTACGAGAAGGTCGAGATGCTCTACATCGACCCGGTCGAGTGCATCGACTGCGGCGCCTGCGTTCCCGTCTGCCCGGTCAGCGCCATTTTCGCGCTCGACGACCTTCCCGAGAAGTGGAAGGAATACGCGCAAAAGAACGCGCAGTATTACGGCCGCTGAGGCCTGCGCCCGCGCTCAGCCTGCCGCCTGCGCGCCGCCGATCTCTGCAAAGGAAGCCAGCCGGATTCCGTTCGCGCGCAGCGCTTCGCGCACGCGAGCGTCGGTGAGCGCTCTCAGCTCGGCTTCGCGGCTCGCCTTGAGCCGCGTCTTCGCGCGCCACAGCTCTTCCGTGCAATAGCCCGGGTGGGCCATGAATTCGGTGACGCCCGGCGGCAGCGCCGCGAGCAGGGCGATGAGATCCTCGCTGGTGAACCTGCCCGTCCACTGGAACCCGGCGAAGTGATCCGTGGTGCGGCAGCCGCTGCGGCGGATGCGCTCTTCGAAGCGCCGCTCCACTACGGCCATGGCGCGGCGCGCCAGGCGGACGCCCGCGGGCGGGGTCCGGCGCGCGGCCGGCAGCGGCAGGTCGAACGGGCGGCGCACCCAGGGCACGCGATACTCTTCGGCGATGCGCAACACCGCTTCCAGCACGGGCGGCAGCAGGTGCGTGTGCTTGTGCGTGTCCAGATGCGTGATGCGCAGGCCGGCGGCGAGGATCTTCTCCATCTGCGCGCGCAACTCCTCGTAAGGCCGGATCCTGCCGAAGGCGAGCGCGCGGACCAGAGCGGGCACCGTGGGGGGCAGCGGCCGGCCGCCGAGAAGGGAAAGTCCCTGGACGAGCACGAGGTGCGCGCCGATGTCGAGCGAGGGAACCTCGCGGGCCAGCGCCACGGCGTCATCGAAGGCTTCGCCGTTGGCCATCAGCGTGGCCGAGGTGAGAATCCCCCGCAGATGGCAATCCACGATGCCGCGGTTGACGCCGCGCGTGAAGCCGAAGTCGTCGGCGTTGACGGCGAGGATGCGCGCGGGCGGCATCAGAAGAGCTTGAGCTGAATGGTGAGGAACTTCTTCGGGTTGGCGCGGAAGTCGCGCATCAGCGCGCTCACCTGGGCCGAGGTGGCCGTCAGGTTTTCGTACAGGGCGGGATTCACCATCAGCTGGCCCAGCGTGCCCTGGCCCGAGTTGATCCGGTCGATGGTCGAGTTGATTTTGTCGAGCGTGGCCACCAGGCGGTTGTGCAGCGCCTCGTCGCGCAACAGCTTGCCGGCGGTGCCTTCGCCCTTGTTCAGGTTCTCGACCAGCGTGTGCAGCTCCCGGGAGGTGGCGCGCAGCTCGTCGTACAGCGCCGGGTCCTTGAGGAGCTTGCCCGCGGTGCCTTCGCCGCGCTCGAGCCCCGCGGCGAGGTTGTCGAAGCGCGCCAGCGTGCGGCGCAGGTCCTTGTACAGGTCCTCGTCGTAGACCAGGTGGCCGATGGTTCCCTTGCCCTCGCGCACCGCGCCGGTGATGGCCTGCACGTCGTCCAGCGTGGCGTTGACGCGGTTGTAGAGCGCCTCATCCTTGATCAGCCGGCCGAGGTTGCCTTTGCCGGATTCGATGTGCTCGATCAGCCCGTCGACGCGGCGCAGGATCGACTGCATCGAATCGAGCAGCGGCATGGCGGACTGCACCACTTCGAGGAAGTCCTTGTCGTCGCGGGCGCGCAGCGTGCCCCCGTTCTGCACCGGTTTGGGGCTTGTGCCGCGGCGGATGTTGAGGAACTTCGTGCCGAGCACGTTTTCCGCGCTGAAGCCGATGACGGAATCCTCGGGGATCAGCGGCAGCGCCGAGCGGTCCACCGCGAGCGTCATTTTCACGGCGCGCGAGTTGTCGGGATCGCCGGTGAGCTCGATCTTCTTCACCTTGCCGATCAGGAGGCCGTTGAGCCGCACGGCGGAGCCTTCGGTCATCGCCGCCGAGTCCATCATGTAGGCGTACAGCGTCGCCTTCTCCTCGAACGGGTTCTCCGAGCCGGTCATGAGGAAGATCAGCACGGCCAGCAGGGACAGGGCCACAATGGCCATGATGCCGACGCGGAGCTGGGACCAGGCAACCTTCTGCGATGCGGGCATGGCTCTTTCCCTAGCTTCTCATGACGCGGGCAAAGGCGTGGCGAACCTCACCGGCTGGCGAATTTGGCGACATAGGGGTCCTTGCAGGCGTCGAATTCGGCGGGCGTGCCGAGGAAGACGATGCGGCCCTCGCGCAACACCATGTACCGGGTGCGGGTGGCGCCGGGCTCGGCGGGGACGAGCCGGCCGAGGGCGGGGTCGTAGCGGTAGCGCTCCAGGATCTCGCCGTCCTGATGGCGGTGGGTGACCATCACGGTGGTGGCGTGGTGGACGTCGCGGCCCTTGACGATCAGCGCCATGATCGTGGTGGCGGTGATCGGGTCGAGGCCGGCGGTGGGCGAGTCGTACAGCAGCAGCTCGGGCTGCGTGACGATGGCGCGGGCGATGCCGACGCGGCGGCGCATGCCGCCGGACAGTTCGCTCGGCAGCTTGTCGAGCGTGTGGCCGAGCTCGACGAAATCGAGCGATTCCTGCACGCGCCGCCGGACTTCCTCCTCGCCGAGCGGCTCGCGCTTCTGGTTGAGCAGCGGGTAGGCGACGTTCTCTTCCACGGTGAGCGAGTCGAACAGCCCGCCTTCCTGGAACAGCACGCCGATGCGGGCGCGGATGTCGTTCCACTGCGGGTCGCTGTAGCCGGTGACATCCTCGCCGAAGAGGAAAATGCGGCCCCGCGTGGGCCGGATGAGGCCGAGCGACAGCTTCAGGATCAGCGTCTTGCCGCTGGCGGCCGCGCCCTGGATGACGAGCGTTTCGCCGCGCGCGACGCTGAAAGTGATCCCGTCGAGGACGCATTCGCCGCCGAAGCTGAGGCAGACGTCCTCGAAGGCGAGCACGGTGTCGGATGCGGGGGAGCCCATGGCGGATCAGAGCCGGGTGAAGATGCGTCCGATGATGAAGGTGAGGATCACCACCCACACGCTGGCCACGACCACGGCCTGCGTGGTCGAGCGGCCCACGCCCTGCGTGCCTCCGGTCGTCTGCATCCCGTAATAGCAGCCCACCAGCGACAGCACGATGGCGAAGCAGAACGGCTTGATCAGCCCCTGGGCGATGTCGTTGTACTCGATGGCGCGCCAGGCGGTGTCCCAGTATTGGGCGCCGGGCGTCAGTTGCAGCAGCACGCAGGCCACCACCCACCCGCCCACCAGGCCGAGGAAGTCGGCCAGGATCGTCAGCAGAGGCAGGACGATGGCGGTGGCAAGGACGCGCGGCTTGACCAGCTTGAGCACGGGATCGGTGCCGAGGGCGCGCATGGCGTCGATCTGTTCGGTCACTTTCATCGAGCCCAGCTCGCTGGCCATGCCCGAGGAGTTCCTTCCCGCCACCATCAGCGCCGTCAGCACCGGGCCCATTTCGCGGACCATGGTGATGGCGACGATCTTGCCCACCTGCGACGTGGCGCCGTAGGTTTGCAGCGCGCGCGCCATCTGCAACGCCATCACCGCGCCGCTGAAGAAGCCGGTCAGGCTGACCACCGGGAGGCTGCCGACGCCGATCAGGTCCATCTGGATGACGGTGTCGCCCCAGTAGGCGGGCTTGCGGAACACGCCCCGGATCGTGGCAAGGGAGAGAAGAATGAACTCCTGGAAGGTGTAGACAGGCCGTTTGAGGATGTCCAGCAACGGGCGGTTCCTCTCGCTGACTTGATGCTAGCATAGCGGTTGCGGCGCTTCGGACAACGCGCCGGCGAGCGCGATGAAAGGACTTACCGATATCGCGGGCATCCGCGTGGGGCATGCCTCCGACTACGAAGCCATCACCGGCTGCACGGTCATTCTGTGCGAGAAGGGAGCGGTGGCGGGCGTCGACATCCGCGGCGGGGCGACGGGGACGGAAGAGATGGACGTGATGAGCCCGTTCCACATCGCGCCGCAGGTTCACGCCGTGGTGTTCGCCGGCGGCAGCGCCTTCGGACTGGAGGCGGCCAGCGGCGTGCGGCGCTGGCTGGAGCAGAAGGGCATCGGCTTCCAGACCGGCGCCGCGGTGGTGCCGATCGTGCCGTGCGCCATCCTGTACGACCTCGCCATCGGCAAGGCGGGCGTGCGGCCCACGCGCGAGATGGGCGAGGCGGCGGCGGCCGCGGCTTCCGACGGGCCCGTGGCCGAGGGCGCGGTCGGCGCGGGCACGGGGGCGACGGTGGGCAAGGCGCTCGGCATGGCCCATGCGATGAAGAGCGGCATCGGCACGTTCACCGTCGAGCTGGCCGGCGGCGTCAAAGTCTCGGCGCTCGTCGCGGTCAACGCCTGGGGCGACGTGGTCGACCCGCGCGGCGGCCGCATCGTGGCCGGCACGCGAAAGTCGCCCGGCTCGCGCGAGTTCGCCAACTCCGCCGAGCTGATGAAGACGCGCGCCGCCGAAGGCATCCCGGGCAGAAACACGACGCTCGCCGTGGTGGCCACCAACGCGCGCCTCGGCAAGGTGCAGGCGGCGCGGCTCGCGCAGATGGGCCAGCAGGGCCTGGTGCGGACCATCTCGCCGGTGCACACCTCGCTCGACGGCGACCTCTGCATCGGACTGTCGGCCGGCGCGCTGGAGGCCCGCCCGGACGCGCTGGGCGTGGCCGCCGCGGAGGCCGTGGCGCAGGCCGTGCTGCGCGCCGTGCGGTCGGCGAAATCCCTGGGGGGCATCCCCGGGCTTGCGGGGTGAACCATGCGAACGCTTCTCCTGCCGCTGTGGCTGGCGGGCGCCGCCGCGGCGCAGCCGCCCGTCTACTGGCTGCTCTGGTTCGACACCGAAGACTACATCGAGCCCTCCTCCGACGATGCGGCGCTGCGGCTGGCGGAAGGGTTGCGGGAGCGCGGCGTCCGCGCCACGTTCAAGATCGTCGGCGAGAAGGCGCGCGCGTGGGTGCAGCGCGGGCGCACCGACGTGCTGCGCGCCCTGGCCGCCCACGACATCGGCTACCACACCGAGTTTCACAGCATCCACCCGGCGCCGGCCGAGTATCTGGCCGGCATGGGGCTGCTCGACGGCGCGGCGGAATTCACGCGCCGCGAGCGCGGCGGCTTCCTGCTGCTCGAAAAACTCTTCGGCCTGCCGCCGAGCTGTTACGGACAGCCGGGCAACTCGTGGGCGCCGCAAACCAACCTTGCGCTGCGCGCATGGGGCGTGAAGGTTTACATGGACGACGCCGGGCAGGTCGGCTTCGACGAGCAGCCCTTCTGGTATGGCGGGCTGCTGTACATTTTCAATCTCGGCCGCCACACCGTGCGCGCCGACCTGAACGACCCCGGGCGCCTCGCGGAGGCGAAGCGCCGCTTCGACGAGGCCGTGGAGTCCGCGCGGCGGCTCGGCGGAGGCGTCATCCAGAGCTACTATCATCCGACCGAATGGGTGACGACGGAGTTCTGGGACGGGGTGAACTTCTCGCACGGCGCCAACCCGGAGCGCAGCGAATGGAAGAGGCCGCGGCTGCGCACGCCGGAGTCGCGCGAGCAGGCCTACCGCATTTTCTTCGAGTGGGTGGACCACGCGCGCCGCACGCCCGGGCTGCGCATCGTCACCGCGCGCGAGGCGCCGGCGCTGTTCGAGCCCCGCGACGCGGCGCCGCCTGAAGGGCTGGCGCGCCGGCTCGCCGCGAGCCTGGACGCGCACGAAGGTTTCTCCGCGGCCGACCTGCTGCTGAGCCTGCTCGGGCTGGAGCCGCAGCATGTCGACGGGCCGCTGCGGCGTTCCGCCACCACCTGGAGCCGGCCTGAAATTCCGCGGCCCGCGTTCGAGCGCGCGCGCCGCGACGCCGCCGATTTCATCCGCGCGCACGGGCGCCTGCCGGACGAGGTCTGGCTGGGCAGCGAGCGGCTGTCGCTTGAGGATTTCGCGGCGACGCTCGCCGGAGACGAAGGCGGCGCGGCCGTGCCGCTGCGCCGCGGGCGCGCGGACTTCGAGAGGCGCATCGGACGCGATGCGGCGCGGCTCTACAACTGGGTGATCCATCCGAAGGGCTTCGCCCCGGAGAGCCTGCTCGAGATGGCGCGGCTCCAGGCGTGGACGCTGAAGCCCGCGCGGCTGCGGCGGTGAACTATTCGTAGGGCCACACGGGGCGCGTGAACAACCCGCCGTCCACCCACAGCGTCTGGCCGGTGATGAATTCGGCGCGGTCCTCGCACAGGAACGCCACGGCGGCGCCCACGTCGGAGGGCAGCCCGATGCGCCGCAGCGGGGTCAGCCGGGACCAGGTGCCGGCGTAGTCGCCCGCTTCCTGGCGCGTGCGTTCGATTTCGATCGCGCCGGGGGCCACGCAGTTGACGCGGATGCGGTACGGCCCCAGCTCCACCGCCGCCACCTTGGTGAACTGTTCGATGCCGCCCTTCGATGCGGTGTAGTTCACCAGGTTCGGGAACGGCCACTTGTTGCATCCGGAGCCGATGTTGACGATCACGCCGCCGCCCGAGTCCTTCATCGCGCGGGCGGCGCGCTGCGTGCAGAGGAAGCAGCCCTTGAGGTTGACGTCGAGGACGCGGTCCCACTCCTCCTCGGCGAGCTCGAGCAGCGGCTTCCAGGTCTGGATGCCGGCGTTGTTGACGAGGATGTCGAGCCTGCCGAAGCCGGCCAGCACGCGGTCGAACATGGCATCCACCTGCGGCTTGCTGGAGACGTCGGCCTGCACGGTGAAGGCGCGGCGGCCGAGGGCGCGGATTTCCGCGGCGGCGGCTTCCGCCCCGGCGGCGTCGGTGTTGTAGTTCACGGCGACATCGGCGCCCTGCCGCGCCAGCTCGAGGGCGATGCCCTTGCCCACGCCCTTGCTGGCGCCGGTGACGAGCGCGCACTTGTGGATCAGCGGCAGTTCCGGCATGGACTCGATTCTACTTCGCCGGCGGCGCAGGATCGAACACCAGGCTGGGCGCGGTGGCGGGATCGGCGCAGCCGTCGAAGGGCTCGCCCGGCTCGAGGGTGATCCGCTCCCACGCCGCTGCTGTCGGCAGCGCCGCCGCCGCCCAGCCCCGCGCCTCGGAATCGACCCGCGCCGGCCGGCCGTTGATCCGGACCGTCTCCGGGGCCTTGCCGCGCAAGTGGAGGAGCAGCACGACGCGCGCGGGCCTGCGGCGCAGCCCGCGCGGGGCGCGGAACACCAGGCGGAGCCGCCCCGGCTCGCGCGCGGAGGCGATGCACGGCGCAAGCAGCGGCTGCGCGGCCGGAGCGGCGCCGCACCACGGGGCCAGCAGAAAAAATCTGCGCGTCACGGGCAAAAACCAGTTGATCCCCTCCCCCGATGTTATTCACACTGGAAAGGCGGAGGCACTCGAACCCGAATTGAACATCAAACTGCCCGAAGCGCTCCCCGTGCGGGAGCCGTCCGACCGGTGGACGGTGGCGGATGCACGGGACCTCTACGATATCGACCGGTGGGGGAAAGGCTACTTCTCGATCAGCGACGCGGGGCGCGTGCTCGTGCATCCCACCAAGGACCCGCACACCTTCGTCGACCTGAAAGAGCTGGTCGACACGCTGGTGCTGCGCGGCATCGACCCGCCGCTGCTGCTGCGGTTCCCGCAGATCCTCGGGCGGCAGCTTCACGAGATGTGGCAGGTCTTCGATTCCGCCATCCGCGAGCACAACTACCAGGGCCGCTATTGCTGCGTGTACCCGATCAAGGTGAACCAGCAGCGGCAGGTCGTCGAGGAGATCTACCGGCTGGGACGCCAGTACGGGTTCGGCCTCGAGGCCGGCTCGAAGCCGGAGCTGCTGGCGGTGATGGCGATCGCCGACAACGACACGCCGATCATCTGCAACGGGTTCAAGGACGACGAGTACATCGAGCTGTGCATGCTGGCCCGCAAGATCGGGCGCAACATCACGCCGGTAGTGGAGAAATACACCGAGCTCGACCTGATCCTGCAAAAGGCGGAGAAGCTCGGCGTGCGCCCGTCCATCGGGCTGCGCATCAAGCTGGCCAGCCGCGGCGCGGGCCGCTGGAAGTCGAGCGGCGGCTACCGCTCGAAGTTCGGCCTGACGGTGACGGAAGCGGCGCGCGCGCTGGAGACGCTGAAGGCGCTCGGCATGGAGGACTGCCTCAAGCTGCTGCACTTCCACCTGGGCAGCCAGATCACCAACATCCGCCACATCAAGGGCGCGGTGATCGAGGCCGCGCGCGTCTACGTCGACCTGAAGAAGCAGGGCGCGGGGCTGGAGGCGCTCGATGTCGGCGGCGGCCTTGGCGTGGACTATGACGGCTCGCAGACGGACTTCGAATCGAGCGTGAACTACACGCTCCAGGAGTACGCCAACGATATCGTCTACCACGTGCAGAACATCTGCGACGAGGCCGAGGTGCCGCACCCGCTCATCATGAGCGAGAGCGGGCGCGCCATCGCCGCCTATCACAGCGTGCTGGTCTTCAACGTGCTTGGCGTGAGCGGATTCGGGGACGAGATGGTTCCCGACGAGCTGCCCGAAGACGCCGAACAGCCGATCGTCGACCTGATGGAGACCTTCCACAACCTGAGCCAGAAGAACCTGCTCGAAAGCTTCCACGACGCGCAGCAGGCGCTCGACTCGGCGCTGAACCTGTTCAGCCTCGGCTACCTGCCGCTGAAGCAGCGCTGCCTGGCGGAAAACCTCTACTGGCTGATCTGCCGCCGGGTGCTCGGCATGGCGAAGCAGATGGATGTCTTCCCCGAGGAGCTGGAAGGCCTCGAGAGCATGCTCTCGGACACGTATTTCTGCAATTTTTCCATCTTCCAGAGCATCCCGGACAGCTGGGCGGTGAAGCAGCTGTTTCCCATCATGCCGATTCACCGGCTGGACGAGCGGCCCACGCGGCACGCCGTGCTCGGCGACATCAGTTGCGACAGCGACGGCAAGGTGGACCAGTTCATCGACCGCCGCGACGTGAAGAAAACGCTGCCGCTGCACCCGTTCAACGGGGAGCCGTACTATCTGGCCGCGTTTCTCGTCGGCGCCTACCAGGAGATCCTCGGCGACCTGCACAACCTGTTCGGCGACACGCACGCGGTGCATGTGCGCGTCAACGAGCAGAACAAGCCGGTGCTGGAAGCCGTCATCCGCGGCGACAGCGTCAAGGAAGTGCTCGCCTACGTGCAGTTCAGCGCGTCGCAGCTGCTCGAGCAGTTCCGCCGCGACGTCGAGGAAGCGGTGATGGAGGGCAAGATCGGCTACGAGGAGAGCGGCCGGCTGCTGAAATTCTACGAAGAGGGGCTTTACGGCTACACCTATCTCGAAGAAGCGCACCGCCACTGAGCGCGGGCGCGCGGCTTCGCGAGGCAGGCGCGGCGCGCGGGCGCCGGCGGCGCCCCGGGAGAAAACTCAGCTGCGGGGCCGCGGGAGCTTGTCGAAATCGACGACGCCGCAGCGGCCGGCCCAGCGCTGCCATTCGGCCGCCATCTGCTGCACCCGTTTCGGCTCGCGCGGGGCGAGATCATTCAGCTCGGTGCGGTCCTCGGCCAGGTTGTAAAGTTCCCAGGGCCCGCGGTGGCGCGCCACCAGTTTCCAGTTGCCTTGCCGGAAGGCCTTGTGCCCCTGGTGCTCCCAGAACAGGCCCGGTGCGTTGCGCGGAAGCCCGCCGCCGTGCACGACGCAGGTGGTGAGCGAGATGCCTTCCGGCGGCAGCGTGGGCGTGCCCTGATTTTGTCCGGGGTATTGCGCGCCGCTGATCCGCAACAGGGTGGGCATGATGTCGATGACGTGCCCGATTTCATGGGTGATCGTGCCCGGCTGCCGGATGCGCGCCGGCCAGAAGGCGATGGCCGGCGTGGCGATGCCGCCTTCGTGCGTGTACTGCTTGTAGAGGCGGAAGGGGGTGTTGGAGGCGTTGGCCCACGGGCGCCTGTAGGAGGTGAAGGAGTCCGGCCCGCCGGGCGCCGGGTTCGGGGCCTTCTTCTCCATGCCGCCGCCGATGTTTTCCTCCGCGCACCCGCCGTTGTCCGAGAGAAAGAGAACGAACGTGTTGTCGAGGCGGCCCGACTTTTCCAGTTCGGCGAGCACGCGCCCGATGCCGCGGTCCATGCGGTCCACCTGCGCGGCGTAGACGGCCATGCGCAGGTCCCACTCGTCTTTTTCCTTGTCCGTGAGCGAATCCCAGGCCGGCACGCCCTCGTCGCGGGGCGACAGCGGCCAGCTGCGGTCGACGAGGCCCATGGCGATCATGCGCTCGTGCCGTTCGGCGCGCAGGCGGTCCCAGCCCTTGCGGTAGCGGCCGCGGTATTTTTCGATGTCTGCGGGCAATGCATGCAGGGGCCAGTGCGGCGCCGTGTAGGCGAGATAGAGGAGGAACGGACGCGGGCGCGCGGCCGCCTCGCGCACCATGCGGACGGCGTGATCGGTGATGGCGTCCGTCATGTAGAAGTCCTTTTCGGGCGGCGTGAAGGGTTCGTAGTCGATGGCCATCGTGCGGCCGGGATCGAGGCGGAAGTAGCTGGATGCGCCGCTGATGAGGCCGAAGTAATGGTCGAAGCCGCGGTCGCAGGGCCAGTGCGGCCGGCGCTCGCCCACGTGCCACTTGCCGGACATCAGCGTCGCGTAGCCGGCGGGCTTGAGCGCTTCGGCCAGCGTGACCGAGCGCCGGTTGAGATAACCCTGATAGGAGGGCAGCCCGCGGTCCTCGACCATGTGGCCCACGCCGGCCTGGTGCGGGTAGAGGCCGGTGAGCAGCGAGGCGCGCGTCGGGCAGCAGCGGGCAGCGCAATAAAACTGCGAGAAACGGACGCCGCGCTGCGCCAGGCGGTCGAGGTGGGGCGTTTCGATTTCCCCGCCGTAGCAGCCGATGTCGGAGAAGCCGAGGTCGTCGGCGAGGATGATGACGATATCGGGACGCGGGTCTTTGCGCGGCGCGGGCGGCGGCGCCGCGGCAGCCGCCGCCGCGGCGAGAAAAGCGCGTCGGTTCATGGCCGCCATTCTACGCCGGCGCGCCGGCACGCTGTTTCCAGGCGCAGGACAGAACCGGCCAGCCCGTGCCGGAGGCGCCCTGTGTGTTGCAAGAGGCGAACCGTGTGCCGGCCTGCCCGTCTACAGGGCGGTCCCGGCGGAAGGGGAAGAGAAGCCCGCGGCCATGGCCTGCGCCTGTGGCTGAGGTTTCTGCCGAAGCTGGATGGCAATGTCGACGAGAACCATGGACGTCTCGGCGAGGAAGTAAAAGAAGACCAACGCCAACAGGGCGAAGACCAGCGACAAGCCGGCAAATGTGATCCCGGAAAGAAACGAAGTGCCGCCGCGGAGCATATCCGGGAGCAATTCGCCGTACCGTCCCATCACATCGAGAGGACTTGTCCTGGTCAGCCAGATGAAGAGGCAGCCGCCCAGGCCGAGGAAGGCGAGCATCGTGGCGTAAAGCTCGCCCACCGTTCTCAGCAGGAGAGAGAAAATCGGAACCACCGTGTATGGCCCCTCCGGGATTTCCCTGACGGAGGATGACCGGTACCACAGGATTTGCGTCATGGCCGCGAACGCAGCCAACAGGAACACGGCCAGCAGCAGCCCGCCGATGGTTACCTCGGAGCTTGGCATCTGGAAGGCGAACTTCAGCACTGCGATCACCGTCAGCAGGCCCGACAGGGCGACCAGAACCGCGGCGACGAGCAGCACGGCCTGCATGGCCTTGCGGATGACAGCCCCCTGCTCGAGCGCCTTCAGAACAGGAAAGTAGAACGTGAGCACCGCCATTTCCTCTACCTCCAGGCAGAATTTCGTTCGCAAGCCCGCTGTGGCTCGCCTGGTCCGCACGGTTTTTCCCGGCGCGCGCAGCCGCGCCGGCCGTTCGGGCCGGGGGAACGAATTTCCGATCAGTGCGAGTATAGGCGGCCGCGGAATGGCGGTCAATTCCCCATTTGGGGACTCTCCCCTCGGCGATTTCCCGCCGCGCCGCGATATAGCGGCGCGCCGCCGTTCCGCTTCCGCGGAATCCGATGGCACGCAGGATGGGGTGCGGCTTCTCCCGGCCTGGAAACCGGCTCAGCCGGAAAGGCCGGCGGAGCGGATGCGGGCGGCTTCGGCGGCGATCGCTTCGGCCATTTGCATGGTGGTGGACGAGCCGCCCATGTCGTAGGTGCGCGCCTCGCCGCGGCGGACGACCTCTTCGACAGCCTTGTGGATGGCCGCCTCGACTTCCTTCTCGCCGGTCCAGCCGGCCATCATCGCCGCGGCGAGGATCGCCGCGATGGGGTTCACCTTGTTGAGTCCGGCGTATTTGGGCGCGGAGCCGTGAGTCGGTTCAAAGACGGCGTAATTGTCGCCGATGTTGCCGCTGTAGGCGAAACCCATGCCGCCGACGAGTTGGGCGCAGAGGTCGGACAGGATGTCGCCGAACAGGTTGGTGGTGACGATGACGTCGTAGTTGAGCGGGTTCTTGAGCAGCCACATGCAGATGGCGTCGACGTTGGCGGTGTCGAACTCGATGTCCGGCCAGGCGGCGGCGACCTCGGCGGCCTGCTCGAGGAACAGGCCGCAAGTGGCGCGCAGCACGTTGGCCTTGTGCACGGCGGTGACCTTGCGGCGGCCGTGCTCGCGGGCGAAGCGGAAGGCCGCCTCCACGATGCGGCGCGAGGCGCGGGCGGTAACGCTGCGGATGGAGATGGCGGCGTCGCGGGGGATGCGGCTCATCGCCGGCTCGGCGTAGAACGCTTCCGGCGCCCGCGGGAATTCGACGCCGATATACATGCCCTCCGTGTTTTCGCGGAAGACGACGATGTCGATGCCCTCGCGGTAGTTGAGCGGGTTGCCGGGGATCGCGCGGCAGGGCCGCTGGCAGATGTAGAGATCCAGCAATTGCCGCATGCGGACGATGGGGCTGCGGTAGATGAGGCCGCGGCCCTGGAGCTCGGGCGCGAGCTCGCGGGCGGCTTCGGCGGCGGGTTTCGAGGTGATGGCGCCGAAGAAGGCGCACTCGGTGCGCTTGAGCAGCTCGAGCGTGCGCGGCGGCAGGGGGTCGCCTTCGGTGACCCAGAAGCGCCAGCCGATGTCGCCGGGGTGGTAGTCGGCGTCATAGCCGGCGGCGTCGAGCACGAGACGGGCGGCCTGGCAGACCTCGACGCCGATGCCGTCGCCGGGAAGCCAGGCGATCTGGTGTTTGGCCATGGCGGGAATCCTCCTGGTGTGAATCAGCCTGCGGCGGGCGCAGCGTACTTTGCTTTAAGCCACGGGATGAGTCCCCCCGAGCGGACCAGCTCGATGGCGCGCGGGTCCAGGGGGGCGGCGGCGATGGTGATGTTGCGGGAGAGATTGTGGATCTCGCCAGCGGAGAGGTCGATCTCCAGCTCGTCGCCCTCGCCGCACTGCGCGGCGGCCGAAGGGCTCACCACGGCAGGCAGGCCGAGGTTGATGGCGTTGCGGTAAAAGATGCGCGCGAAGCTGGCGGCGATGACCGCGCCACAGCCGGCGTATTTCAGGGCCGCGGCGGCCTGCTCGCGGCTCGAGCCGCAGCCGAAGTTGGGGCCGGCGACGATAAAATCGCCGGGGCGCAGCCGGGAGCGGATTTCCGGCCAGGCCAGCTCGAAGAGGTGTTCGGCGGTCTTCTCGCGGTCCGTGATGTTGAGATACCGGCCCGGGTAGATGAGGTCGGTGTCGATGTTGGCGCCAAGCACGGCGGCGACGCGGCCGCGGAGGATGGGGGAAGCGTCAGACATGGGCGTTCTCCTTTGCCATGACGGCTTCGGGGTGGATGATGCGCCCGGCGACGGCGGAAGCGGCGACGACGGCCGGGCTGGCCAGATACACGAAGGAATCCTTGCTGCCCATGCGGCCGATGAAGTTGCGGTTGGTGGAAGAGACGCAGACCTCGCCGGCGGCCAGGATGCCCTGGTGAACGCCGACGCAGGGGCCGCAGCCGGGCGGATTGACGATGGCCCCGGCTTCGATGAGCGTCTCCAGATAGCCGAGCCGCATGGCTTCCAGGCAGATGCGCTGCGAGGCGGGAATCACAATGAGACGCGTGTCGGGATGCACGCGGCGGCCGGCCAGGATGCGCGCGGCGATCTCGAGATCCTCGAGCCGGCCGTTGGTGCAGGAGCCGAGCACCGCCTGATGGACCTTCACCTCGCCGAGGGCGGAAAGCGGCTTGACGTTGTCGACCGAGTGCGGGCAGGCGATTTGCGGCTCCGGGATGTCGTAGCCGAGGTGGATGTGCAGCGTGCGCTCGTACTCGGCTTCCGGGTCGGGGCCGATTTCGGCCACCGGCGTGAAGGCCACCTTGGCGCCCATTTCCATGGAGAGATTGCAGAGCACCATGCGGGAAGCGACGCTCATGCGGCGCACCGCGCTGCCGTCGAATTCCACGGCGCGGTAGTCGGCGCCGGCCGCGCCGAGTTTCCCGATGATCCAGAGAATCAGGTCCTTGGCGGAGACCCACGGGGCGAACTCGCCCTCGACTTCGATGCGGATGGTGGAGGGCACCTTGAACCAGAGCCTGCCTTCCACCCACACCCCGGCCATTTCGGTGGCGCCGATGCCGGTGGCGAAAGCGCCGAAGGCGCCGTGGGTGGTGGTGTGGGAGTCGGTGCCGACGACCACCATGCCCGGCTTGACGTGGCCGTTATCGGCGAGCACCTGGTGGCAGATGCCGCCGCGGCCGACGTCGTAAAAGTGGCGGATGCCCTGCTGGCGGACGAATTCGCGGACGGCCTTGTGGGTGGCAGCCGTCTTCTCGCTTTCGGCCGGGATGCGGTGATCGAAGATGATGACGATCTTTTCGGGATCCCACACGCGCGGGGCGCCGATTTCAAGGAACGCCTTGCGGACGAGGTCGGCGTTCTCGTGGCTCATGGCGAGGTCGACGTCGGCGACGACGATCTCGTCGGGGGCGACGCGCGAGCGTCCAGAGGCGCGGGCGAGAATCTTCTCGGCCAGGGTCATGCTCATGGCGGGCCTCCTCAAGAGACGGCGTGCCGTGGCGGCAGATACCGGTTTTCCATCTCCCGGTATTCGGGCAGGCCGACGAAGTTGGTGTAGTCGCGGAAAGAGGAGAGGCGGTGGACTTCGCCGGCGAGGATGCCGGTGGGGGAGTTGCGCAGGTCGCAGAAGAAATCGGTGAGCGCGCGGTGCATCACCAGGATGGAAGCCACGGGGATGGAAACGCGGGCGACGCCCATGGCGGCGAGTTCGGGGATGGGGATGAGCTCGGTCTTCACCCCGGTGACGGCGTCCATGAGATTGACCGAGAGCAGGCCGCGGATTTCGCGGGCGGCGCGCTCGATGTCGGCGCGCGTGCCGATGCCGTCGATGAAGGCCATGTCGGCGCCGGCTTCGAGATAGAGATTGGCGCGGCGGATGGCTTCATCGAGGCCGAGCACGGCATACGAGTCGGTGCGGGCGTTGATGACGATGTCGCGCCCGCTGCGGGCGCGCACGTCGGCCATGGCGCGCACCTTGCCGGCCATCTCTTCGGCGCTGATGACCTGCTTGCCTTCCATATGGCCGCAGCGCTTGGGAAAGACCTGGTCCTCGATGTTGACGCCGGCGATGCCCATCTCGATCAGGCGTTCGGTGATGCGGGCGGCATTGAGGGCATTGCCGCCTCCGGTGTCGATGTCGGCCATGACCGGGATCCTGACAGCGCGGTTGATGTTGCCGGTGATGTCGAGGATGTCCTTCATTTCGACAAGGCCGACGTCCGGCAAAGCCAGCAGGGAGCCGGCGAGGCCGAAGCCGGAAACCTGGACGGCCTCGAATCCGGCCGATTCAATGATGCGGGCGCTCAGGGCGTCGTGGCAGCCCGGCACAACGAGGGCCTGGCGGCGTTCCAGAGCGGCGCGAAGACGGGATGCGCGATCAGACATGGATGGTACGCTCCTCCCTCCAGAGTACTCCCGCGGGCGGCAAAATTCAGAGGCCTGACTCTGAAAATGGGGATTCAGCGGTCCTGTGGCGGGGGCGGCGAGGCCGGGGCCGAGGGGCTCTCCAGTTCCGAGCGGAGCTGCTCGAGCAGCAGGGAGGCGGCTTTCTGCGAGGCGGCCTTTTTCGAGCTGGCCTGGGCCGCGGCGGAACGGCCCGGGCCGAGGCGGGCTTCGACGGTGAACACCTTGGCGTGTTCCGGGCCGGACTGGGCGATGAGGGAGTAGCGGGGCATCGGCAGGCGGCGGGCCTGGGCGAGTTCCTGCAACGCGTTCTTGGGGTCGACGGGGATCGAGGAGGCGGAAGCGGCCTCGCTTTCGACCGCAGGCCAGAGGAATCGGGACAGGAGCCGGCGGCAGACCTCGAGTCCTTCACCAGGTCCGGCGTCGAGGTAGATGGCGGCGAGCAAGGCCTCGAACGCATCGGCCAGAAGGGCCTTTTTCGAGCGTCCGCCGCTGCGCTCTTCGCCCTTGCCGAGCCGGAGGTAGCGTCCGAGGCCGATGGCGAGGGCCACTTCGTGGAGCCGGGATGCGCTGACCAGATGGGCTTTCAGGCGGGAGAGGTCGCCTTCGCGGGCGCCGGGAGCCAGGCGGAAGACGAATTCCGAAGCGAGGAAGCCGAGAATGGAATCGCCGAGAAATTCCAGCAGCTCGTTGTGCTCGACCTCGGGCGAGGACTCGGCGCGAAGGGATTTGTGAGTGAGCGCGCGGAGGAGCAGTCCCCGGTCGCGGAAGTGGTATCCGATGCAGGATTCCAGCTCCTCCGGCGGCGCAGGCATGGAGGTTTACTTGGCGGCTTCGGCCTTCTTCTTGTTGGCGTCGACCTTGAGCTGTGCGGCGACGTTCTTGACCTGGCCGGGGACGTTCGGATCGCTGAGGACCTTGTCGAGCAGGGCAAGGGCCTCCTCCGGCTTGTTGTTGCGGATCTGGCAGTTGGCAAGGCGCACCATGAGGGTGGCATCCTGCTGCGAAGCGAGCGAGGCCGCGGTGGACAGTTCGGAGGCGCAGCCCGCATAGTTCTTGCGGACAAGGGCGGCGAGGCCGAGCGCTTCGTGGGCCTGCGCGAGGAAGTCCTTCTTGGCGGCCTCCCACTGTTCGTCGCTGATGTCGGGGCGCGGCTTGGCGGCGGAGTTGATGAGGTTCATCGCCTCCTTGGCCAGCTTCTCGGCGCGGCCCAGCTTCTCTTCGCGGTCGAGGTCGAACTCCTGGGTGCGGAGCGCAAGCGCGTTGGCGATCATGAGCTGGGCGCCGTAGAACTTGGGATCCGCCTCGAGGGCCTGCTCGGCCCAGGCGATGGCGTTTTCGAGATCGCCTTTCTGCTGGTAAGAGAAGGCGCCGATGTAGAAGGCCGTGGCCTTGAATTCCGTGTCAGCGAATTTGGTGACCAGCTCTTTGGCGGCGGCAATGCGGGCGTCGGGGTCTTGCGCCTGGAAGATGGCCTGGATGGCCTCGACCTCTTTCTGGCTTTTCGGCTGAGGCGGCTTGGGGTTGGCCGTTTGGGCGGGGACGAGCGCGGCCGCGAGGGCAGCGCTGAGAAGGGTGCGAATCAGGGGACGAATCATCGTGCAAGTTCCTTATATCTGTAAAAAGATCATGGCGCCTGGGGTGGTTTCAACTGTTCGGCGACCTGGGCCAGCTCGGCGCGCGCGGCGTTGCGGGCCGCCTCGCTGGCGCCTTCGACGGCGAGGGCGGCCTGATAGTGGCGCACGGCGGCTTCCGGGTCGCGCGCAGCGCGGGCGAGCCGGCCCAGATAGACGAGCGCCCAGGCGCGCTCAAAGGGTTCCGGGTCGAGTTCGAGCGTGCGCTCGAACCATTGCTGGGAAAGATCGAGTTGCCGGTTCAGGGCGGCGATGCGGCCCAGCCCGTAAGCGGCGCGGGCCTTGAGAGGCTTTGCCACATCAGACGCGTAGACGCGGCGGAAGATTTCGGCGGCGGCGTCGAGGTCGCGCGCCTCGTAGAGTTTTTCAGCCTGTTCGAGGTCCTTTTCGGCGGCGGGGACGGGCGGGGGCGCGGCCTCCGCCTTGCGGCCCGCGGGCGCGGAGGCGAATTCGATCCGCTCGAGGCGCTTGTCCTCGCGGGCGAGGTCGATCGACTCGATCATCTTGCGGAAATACAGGTTGAAAGACTCTTCCTGTTTTTCGTAAGACTGGAGCGCCTCGTAAAAGGCGGCGGCGAGGATGAACCCCTCGCGCATGGCCTGGTCGACGATGGCCTGGGCGCGGGCGCGGTCGAGGCGGGCCTCGACGGCATAGACGGCGCTCTTGGCGGCGAGGCGGGAGAAGTCGTTTTTGTATTCTTCGGGCAGAAGCGGGGCGGCGAGGGCGAAATCGCCGAGCGGTTTTTTCGCCTCCAGGGAGGGGCCGTAGCGAATGACCAGGGGATCGATGAGGTGGTCGAGATAGGCGTGGCGGATATCGCGCACGCGCGGCCGGGGCGAGGGAGTGACGACGACGAAGAAATCATCGCCGAGCATGCGGGAGATGACGTAATTGGGCGGGGCCAGCAGCTCGATGAAGATCTGGAACCGGCGGCCGCGCAGGCCGGAGGTCGGGTTGCGAAGATAGACGTTGGCTTCGAGGATGGCCTCGGTGACGGGCTGGTGGTAGGCGGCGATGACCTGTTCAAAGAAAGGCTGGGCGCGGCGGAAAGCCTCCTCGATCTCGGCCTCCTGGTAGAAGCGGGCGAGCAGCGGGACCAGGCCTTCGAGCGGGACCGTCTCCGGGGGCATGAGCTGGGCGTGGAAACGGGGCTTGAAATTCGGGGGCCCGTCGAGGCTGAGAGCGAGGGTGACGTAGCGGCTGAGCTCGGCGGCGGGCGTGTCGGCGCGGCGCGAAGAGATGAAGTCCCTGATTTTTGCGAGCGAGGGAGGATTGCGGCGGGCGACCCACTCGAGCATCTGGCGCCGGAGCGGATGCGTGTTCGGGGAGTTCAGCCCTTCGTCAAAGCCGGAGGCGTTCAGGGCGGCCATGACGGTGAACAGCGTGGGCGAGGCGTCCAGCTGGCCTTGGGGTTCCTGGGCCGAAGCGGGGATCAGGAGAAGGAAGGCCACCAGCACGAGGATGGGGCGCAGCGTGGCCGACACGGGCATCAGGGTCTGATTTCAGTTTAGCCGATCGGCCCGGGACTTACCGGAACCGGCGAGTACAAAAGACTGTGAATGATAGTACCGGAGATCCTGTGTGGCGCGCGGAGATCGTCGTAGAATTGGGAATGCTTGCTGCCGGCAGGTGAAGTGTGCGCGGCGAGGCCGAACCGCACACGGAGGAGGAACCGTGAGAAGAATGATCCGATCGGGGTTGGCCGCGTTCGGGCTGGCGGCCGGGATGGTGTTTTCCGGCGGCCTCGTCCACGCGCAGTGGGGGACTGGCGGGATGCCCGGAGGAATTTTCAGCGGAGCGGACAGCGGCAACAATGTGGACCCGACGCGGTTTGCTTTCCGGCCCTGGCTGTCGGCGAACGGCTCCTACTCGCAGATTCTCGGCCAGGACCGGCTGCCGCCGGGCGCGCGGACCAATTTCTACGGTTATGGAGGCGCGGCGGGAATCAGCGGCGTCAAGGCCTGGGAAAAGACGTCGATCGGGCTCTTTTACACGGCCAATTACCAGAAGTACAACCACACGTATGGCATCAGGGGTCTGAGCCAGGTGGCGGGCGTCACGGTGCGGCACCGCGCGACGGATCACGTGGGGTTGTTCGCTTCCCAGATGGCAGGTTCCAGTCTGGGCGGGTTCGGCTACGGCGCGCCGGCGGGCATCTTCGGCGGGTGGGGGCTGACGGGAGTTTCCCTGATGCCTGCGGCGGGGTCGGTTGCCGCACCGGTGGAGGATTTCGCCGCAAACGGGCTGGTTGACAATGAGCTGTTCAGCTCGAGGGTGAATTTTTACTCGACCACGGCAGGGGCGACCTATCAGCCGACCATGCGCTGGGCATTCCAGGGCGCTTTCCAGGCAGGCTATGTGAGACGCAAGGGACGCGGGCTGCGGGACCTGAACTCCATCGGCGCCTTCGGGAGCGCCAGCTACCGGATCAGCCAGCGCACGGTAGCGGGCCTGAATTACGGCTACAGCACCTTCAGCTACCCGAATCTGTTCGGCGACAATCAGGCGCAGTTTGCGAGCATCGGAGTGAGCCACCAGCTGTCGCCGCAGACGGAGATCTCTTTGCAGCTCGGGGGCTACCGGATGGACACGAAATCGTTGGGCCGGGCCCCGGTGGACCCGGAAATCGCTGCGTTGCTTGGCGTGCCGGCGCAGCTGGAGGTGCAAGAGAGGCAATACTACGGCTGGATGGGGACGGCGCGGCTGAGCAGGAGCTGGCGCGAGTGGGGCACAAGCGTCGCGTACTCGCACGGGGCGAATCCGGGCAACGGAGTGATTCTGGCCTCGAGGCGGGACACGGTTTTCGGCTCGGCGGGCCGCAGCTTCGGGCGGGTGAGCTTCGGGGCTTTCGGCGGGTATTACCGGTGGAGCGGGTTGCTGCAAAGGAGCCGGCTGGAGAGCGGTTCCGTCGGGGTCAGCACGGGCTTTCGTGTCGTCGGGGATCTTTTTCTGGGCTTCAACGGCGGTTATTCCTACTTCGAGACGCCCTCGACCCCGAGGCAGTGGCGGCGCTATGCGGCTGCGCACCTCACGTGGAGCCCCAACGCAGCGGCTTTCCGGTTCTAACGGCCGGCGGGGACAGGCGGGTTCAGGCAGGGGTAGGCGCCGCCCGGAGGGCAGACGTCTGACAAAGGGGCGAACGGGAACTCGGCGAGCAGGCGGGCGAGCTTGCCCGCCATGGATCGCAGGCCCAGATAGGTTCTGAGCCGCGCGACGGCGCCGGAGGCGAGGCGGGGCACGTCCGGGTCGAACTCCCAAGGGTGGACGTAAAGGCAGGCCGGACAGCGGTGGGCGCTGTTCAGGAGGCGGATGGCGGCGGCAAGATACGAGCGGGGGAGCAGCCGGAGATAGGCGCCTCCGCCGGCAGGCGCGTTGCGGTTGTCTCCCAGGGGAACCGAAGCGGGCGGAACCTCGAGGATGGCGCCGGAGGGTGTCTGGATGCGGTGGGGGAAGAACGGGTGGCCGGGGATGCCGTAGCGGTCATGGCGGACGGGGTAGATGCTGGAGTCGGCGTGGAAGCCGGACTCGACGAGGATCTCCAGCGCCCACCAGGAGCGGGCCGTGATCGAGAAGCTGGGCGCGCGGTAGGCGCGAGGGCGGACGCCGGCGGCCTGCGAGATGGCATCGACGGCGGTGGCGGTGTCGCGGCGGAACTCCTCCGGGGAAAGGCGGAAGACGAGCGCATGGGAGAAGCTGTGGCAGCCGAGTTCGTGGCCGGCTTCGGCGATGCGGCGCACCAGGCCGGGCCTGCGGCGGGCGACCCAGCCGAGGATGAAGAAAGTGGCCTTCACGCCGGCGGCATCGAGCAGGTCGAGCACGATGGAGGTGGCCTCCTCGACGCGCGAGGGGAAGGAATCCCAACGGGCGGGATCCACCGTGCGCTGGACTTCGGTGGGGTGGAAGTAGTCCTCGACGTCGACGGTCAGGATGTTGGTCATGGCGTCAGAGGCGCAGGATGTGGGGTTCCGTCCTGCCCTTGAGGGCGTTGCGGGTGTCGAGGATGAGCGGCGCGAGGCGGACGATGGCGTCGTAGTCGAAGGCGCGGTGGTCGGTGACGATGACGGCGCAATCGCAGGAGGAAAGGGCTTCGAGGGGCTGCGAGCGCATGGCGGCCGAGTCGAGGCGCACCTCGGGCACATACGGGTCGGAGTAGGACACGATGGCGCCGCGCTGGAGCAGCAGGTGCATGATGTCGAGGGCCGGCGATTCGCGGACGTCGTCGATGTCGCGCTTGTAGGCGGCGCCGAGGACATGGACGCGGGAGTTGCGCAGCGGCTTGACCCGGTCGTTGAGGGCATCCTGGATGCGGGAGACGACCCACCGCGGCATGTCGCCGTTGATGTGGCCGGCGAGTTCAATGAAGCGGGCTTCGATGCCGGCCTGTTTGGACTTCCAGGAGAGGTAGAAGGGATCGATGGGAATACAGTGGCCGCCCAGGCCGGGGCCGGGGTAGAAGGGCATGAAGCCGAAGGGCTTGGTGGCGGCGGCGTCGATGACCTCCCAGACGTTGATGTTCATGCGGTGGCACATGACGGCAAGCTCGTTGACGAGGCCGATGTTGATCATGCGGAAGGTGTTTTCGAGCAGCTTGACCATTTCGGCGACGACCGTGTTGCTGACCGGGACGACGGTGTCGAGCGCCATGCCGTAGAAAGACGCGCCCAGCGCCGTGCAGGCAGGGGTGATGCCGCCGACGACCTTGGGGATGTTCTTCGTCTGGTATTTGGGGTTGCCGGGATCGACGCGTTCCGGCGAAAAGCACAGGAAAAAGTCGGCGCCGGCCTTGAGGCCCGACGCTTCAAACATGGGCAGCAGGAGCTCTTCGGTGGTTCCCGGGTAGGTGGTGGACTCGAGGATGACGAGCAGGCCCGGGTGGATATGGCGGGCGATGGACTGGGCCGCGTTGACCACGAAGCTCATGTCGGGGTCTTTGGTTTTCCGCAGCGGCGTGGGAACGGCGATGTTGATGGTGTCCAGCTCCGAGACGGCGGAGAAGTCCGTGGTGGCGCGCAGCAGGCCGCGGGAGACGAGACCCGCGACGTCGGCCGAGGGGACGTCCTGCACGTAGCTGGAGCCGGAATTGATCTGCTCGACCTTGCCGGGAGCCACGTCGATGCCGGTGACGTGGAAGCCGGCTTTGGCGAACTCCACCGCCAAGGGCAGGCCGACGTAGCCCAGGCCGACAACGCCCACGCGGGCGGAGCGGCTGCGGATCTTTTCGAGCAGGGCGGCGCCCTGAGGGGGAAGAGGCTGTTGTGACGCAGTGGACATGGGGATTACCGCGGAAACTCTCAGTCTATTGCATCGGCGGAAAGGCGTTCAGGGAACAGGCGCTCGCGAATCAGGCGGGCGTATTCGGCAACGAGGCGGGGCCGTTCGTAGCGGGCGACGACCTCGGCCCGGGTCTGAAAAGGGATGGTTCCTTCGGCGGCATGGCGCACGGCCTGCGCGAGAACCTGCCGGACGGCTTCCGGATCGTCATGGGGGACGCACCAGCCGGCGTTGGTTTCGGCGATGAGGCGCGCGACCTCGCCGTGGGCGGGGGAAAGGGCAATGACCGGCTTGCCGGAGGCGAGGTACTCGAACAGCTTGCCCGGGAGGCTGAACTCGTTGGTCATGGTCAGCAGGAGGTAGTCCGTGTCTGCGATGTGACGCAGGGCTTCCTCCTGCGGGAGGAAGCCAAGAAGGCGGACCGACGGGCCGCGGGAGGCGAGGAGGCGCTCCTCGGTCTCCGAGATGCGGCCGATGAAGCGGGTTTCGATGCGGTCGCGAATCTCCGGGGGCAGCCCGTCGAGCGCCCGGAAGTAGTATGCGGGCGAGGCGGTGCGATAGGCGGTGCCGACGTGGGTGATGACGACCTTCTCGCGCGGCCGCGCGGCAGATAAGGGCTGAGGGCGGGAAAACAGCGGGCGCAAAGCGTCGGGGTCGTAGCCGTTGTGGACCAGGGCGAACTTCGCAGCGGGTTCGGACGGATAACGGGAGCGGATTTCCCGGAGCGAGGATTCGGTGACGGCGACGACGAGATCCGAGAGGGCGACGGTTTCCTTTTCGATCTGTTCGGCGCGGCGGCGGATGGCCTCGCTGCGGAGGAAGTCGAAGTCGGTGAGGTAGAAGCGGAGCCACTCGTCGCGGAAATCGCTGATCAGCCGGATGTGCGGGAAGGACCGCTTGAGGGCGTTGCCAATGAGGAAGACAGAGAACGGCGGGGCGGTGACGAGGACCGCATCGATGGCATGGCGGCGGATGATGCGGCGTGCGGCGCGGATGGCGAAGGGCGTCCAGACGACCTGGGGATCCGGACAAAAAACACGGCGGGCGGCTTCGGCGAGCCGGGATTTCCAGCCCGGGGCGGAAGGGGCTTCCGCCTGCTCCTCGAAGGAGGGCTTGCGGTCGGCGACGAGCTCCCACAGGCGCTTGCGGAAACGGAATGGGAGCTCGGGCGTGAAGGCGCGGTGCAGCCTCACTGAAGGCGGCAAATGTTTCAGCAGGCCGGGATCCAGAACCGGGACAACGGGGTTGCGCGCGGAAAGGACGTGCACTTCGAAGCCCGAGGCGGGAAGGTACTTGGCCAGGCTGAGAGCTCGCATCACCACAATGCCGCCGGCAGGGGGGAAGGCGTAGGCGACCAGCAACAGGCGAACGGGGCGGTCAGGGCAAGCCGGGGAATGACGAGGCTGGCCTGCCCCGGCGGCAGCGGGATCCATGAGGCTGAATGAACTCTTCCCCGGCGGGCCGCAGGCACAGGGCCAACGGCCGCCGGACGCTTTAATTCCGATGGTAGCACGCGGTCCGGGCGGGAGCGTTCACAGGACCTGCGGGAAATGTTTCTGCTGCAATTTGTGTGAGTTCTGTTCTGGCGGCCGCGCGGGGCGGCGGCGGCATCCCTAGCCTTGGCATCGAGTCGCGGAATCGGGCAACCGGCGGCGATGCAGGAGGCAAGAGCGTGCGAACGAGAGCATGGAAGAGCGGGATTCTGTGGCTTGCGTGGGCGGGCATCGGCTGGGGGCAAAGCACCATTCACCTTCCCACGCAAGGGCGCTCGGCGGACTTCAGCGGGTTTCCGCAGACGAAGCCGGCGCGCGTGGTCGCCGCGCTGCCGGCCAGCTGCGCGGCAGGCGAGGCGGTGGCGGTGGCGGCGGGAACGGGGGCGGGCCTGTATGTCTGCAACAGCGCCGGCCAGTGGGTGGCTGCGGCGCCCCACGGGCACTTGCTGAGCGAGTTGTCCGGGGTGACCGGGAAGAACGGGGCGGGCACGCTGCTCCAGGCCTTCGGAGGCGGAGCGGTGCAGGCGGGCGATTGTGCCGAATTTGACGCAAACGGGAACCTGGTGTCGGCCCGGACGCCGTGCGGCGGGAGGGTGAATTACAGCCTGTCGTTCGCAAACCAGCCGGCTGTTGTGCTGAACCACGGCCTGGGTACGCGGAACGTGCTGGTGGGCTGCGTGGACGAGAACGAGCAGCAGGTGATCGCCAACCGGATCCTGGTTCTGGACGAGAACAACGTGCAGGCCGAATTCATGGTTCCGCAAAGCGGGCGCTGCGTGGTGAATGCGAGCGGCGGAGCGGGGGGAGGCGGTTCCGGGGCGGTGAGCTCGGTGTTCGGGCGCACCGGGGCGGTGACGGCGCAGGCAGGCGATTACAGCTTCAGCCAGATCAGCGGGCAACTGGCGTTGAGCCAGATTGCGCCGTCGGCGTTGCAGGGGAACGGATCGAAGATCCAGCTGTTCAGCGGGACGGCGGCGGCCAACGACTGCGCGAAGTTCGACGCCAACGGGAACCTGGTTTCGGCCGGCGCGCCATGCGGCACGGGGAGCGGCGCCGTCAGCTCGGTGTTCGGGCGCACGGGGGCGGTGACGGCGCAGGCGGGCGACTACAGCTTCAGCCAGATCGGCGGGCAGCTGGCGTTGAGCCAGATCGCGCCGTCGGCGTTGCAGGGGAACGGATCGAAGATCCAGCTGTTCAGCGGCACGGCGGCGGCCAACGACTGCGCGAAGTTCGACGCCAACGGGAACCTGGTTTCGGCCGGGGCGGCCTGCGGCACGGGCAACGGAGACGTGAGCGGGCCCTCGGCGAGCGTGGACGGCGAGGTGGCTCTGTTTCAAGGCACGACAGGGAAGCAGCTGAAGCGGGCTTCGGGGACGGGACTGGCGAAGCTGGCAAACGGCGTCCTGCAACTGGTGAGCGGAACGGCGGGCGATTGCGTGCGGGCCGATGGCAGCACGGGGCCGTGCGGGGGTTCGATTTATTTCGGCGCCGGGCTGGAGGGAACGGGCACGGCGTCCGACCCGGTGCGGCTGGCTTCGGGCGGCAGCGTCGCGAGCCAGACTTTTTACAGTGCGAGTCTGACCTTCGGGACCGTGGCCAGCCAGAGCTGCGCGGAACTGAGCTTCGCGGCCCCTGGAGTGGCGCCCGGCGAGACGCTGGCGGCGGGGATGCCGCCGGCTCTTCCAGCGGGGATCACGGCCACGATGTACAGCGGGGCCGATGTGGTGGTCGTGCGGTTGTGCAACGTGACGGGCGCTGCCGTGGATATTCCGGCGGACACTTCGTTCAGCGCCCGCGTGGTGCGCGGGTTTTGAGGAGGAGAGACCGTGAGAAGATGGAGTAGCATCCTGGTTGCCGCGGCGGCAACCGCCGTGCTTTTGTATGCAGTAACGCTGAACGGGAGCCTTCAGGTGCTGGGCACGCTGACCGCCAGTATCGTCGATTTTACCGGGGCGGTTTCCACGGCTCCGATGAAGAGCGGAGCGGCTTTGCCCGCATCGTGCGCCGTGGGACAGGCGTTTTTCAAGACGGACGCGGCGCCCGGGCAAAACATTTATCTGTGCACCGCGGGCAACACCTGGACTCAGGTGCAGGGCAGCGGCGCCGGCCCGGTGAACCCGAAGCCCGACCCAAACTATATTTCGCTCGTGACCGATTTCAGCACAATGAATTATGCCCAGGCTTCGCCCATCTATGCCGGCGGTTTCATGTTTGCCCGCGCGGTGGGCAGCAACTACCTCTCACCGTCCGGAAGCGGAAGCATGCCGTCCGCGCTGCCGGCTGGCGTTGTCAGCATCACGACGTCAGCCACTGCGAACGACAGGCAGGGCTGGGGATTGCGGTCCAACTCACTGGGCAACGGCGGCGGAGATTCGCAGTCCCTCTATGCTCTCACGACCTATGATTGGGAAATTGTTGTCATTTTTCGCTATCCGGCCTCAACGGACTATGCAAACAGCAACCTGGTGATCGGCCTGCTGGAGGACACCACCAGCGACCCGAACCGGGGTCTGGGGGTGAGGTTCCTGGCCGGAACGGACAGCTATTTCACCTTCTATACGGCCAACACCATGGGCGATGGTTACACATCCGCGCTGAGCACCGGCCTGGCGCCCGACACCAATTGGCACAAGCTGAGGATCCGGAGCGACGGGACGACAGCCTACAAGATTTACATGAGCCTTGATGGCGGCGCCGAGGCGTCGGTTTGCCCATCGGGTTGCAGCCTGACGGCCTCCACCACGAACTCGTCCTATTGGGGAGCCATCGGGATCTACCTGAAGACGCTTGAGGCTGCCGCCAAGCGAGTGCATCTGGATTATGCCCACTTCTGGGCGGATCTGAGGGACCTGCGATGAGGAAAACGCTGCTTGGCCTGTTCTCTCTCCTGCCGCTGCTCGCCGTCGACAACAGCATTACAATCCACGATGTCAGCGGAGCGGCTCAGACCGGGCGTCCGGTGACGGTGATGATGCTGTTCATCGAGGGCGAGTTCCCCCAGGGGACTTTCCCCAGGCCGCGAGTGGGCGGCAACGCGCCGGCTGCGTGGCAGGTGGACGTGAAGAGCCGCTGGCCGGACGGGAGCGTGCTTTCAGCGTTCGTGAGTTTTCCTGTAAACCTGAGCGCGAACGGGCAAGCCAAGGTGGACTTCGTCCCGGACGCGAACGCCTGCCACCTGGGCGATCAGGCGACGTGCGAAGCCGCGGCGCTCAGCCAGAGCGGGATGCTGAATTTCCTGGGCGGGGCATGGAACGCGGAAATCCGCGGCACGGCCAACGGAATCCAGTACAGCGCCAATGCGCGGACGATGATTGCATCAGGCGATTGGCGCTATTGGCTCAGAGGGCCGGTGGTCACGCGGGTGATCGTGGAGAACGCCGGGTTCGCTTACGACTTCGGCTGGCAATGGGACGGGTCCAACTGGCAGGCGCCCTCCGATGACAAATACAAGAGCATCCATCCGATGTTCGAGCTGTCTTTCTATCCGGGATGGAGCGGCGTCGAAACGGGTTTCCGCGTGGAGAACTCATGGTGGACGAAGCTCCAGACGCTGAAGCTGAAACTCGAGTTTCTCGCCGGCAGTCCGCTGAGCGTGGTGTACGCGAAGACGAACTACGACCTGGAGGCGAAGGCGGCAGCCTCGTATTATGCCTGGAGCGGCGCCGAGCCCGGAGCCATCTTCATCGACCGGAACCTGCCCTACCTGGTGGCCACCCGCATTTTCCCCTCCTATGATCTTGGCATCAAGGTCGACACAGGCGTGATTTCTTCCTATCTGACGCAGTGGCCTGGCAATGTCGGGACGGACGATCTGAACCGGCCTGACCCGCGCTCATGCACGACGCAAAACCCGTGCGCCTATATCAAGACCGATATGCCCGGCACGGGGGACCACCCGAACTTCGGCATCATCCCGAAGTGGCAGATCGCCTATCTGTATGCGATGGGAGACAGCCGGTTCAGCGTGGCCACGAGAAAGGACGCATACGAGAAACTCATTCTCGGCTCGGCGGACGCGGCCGTGACCATTCCGATCCACTACCGTGAGAGCAACACCGCCATGACGCCGGATTACAGGAATTACCTTGACTGGCCGGCGGATCAGAGCACCCCGTCGTTCGGCAGGATCAAGTCGATCAGCGCGCACCCGGATGGCAGGACGGGCTCGTATGACACCACCGGGCCTTATCCCGCCAAATATATCTGTTCGAATTGCCCCGCCCGGACGCACTCGTGGCAGCCGGATATGTACCACTGGCCTTCGCTGTATTCGGTGCCGTACATTCTTTCTGGCCGGTTCACGTACCTGATGTCTCTTCAGCAATCCGCCGCGCACTGGCTTGGATGGGACCATCCGTACTGGGCGAGGCATTTTGACTGGGGCATTCAGTATGACAGCGCCAACGTCCGCGGTCCCGCCCGGGCTTTGAAGGAGATTTTCTGGGCCTACCTGCTCAGCCCGGACAGCCCTGAACGGAACTATTTCGCCAACAAGCTGAAGAACAATGATGCAGCATACGAGGGCGTCTTCAACATCCGGAACGGGACGTACAGCGACCAGGTGCTGAGCGATTGCAGGAGCGGGGCTGTCACGGAGTCCTTCAACACGACCATCAACTCCACGACTGTGCAGAAGCCCAACGGGACGCGGCGGGTATTTTACATCTCGAGCAACGCGCAGAACGGAATCCAGTCGATCACGTCACTGACCGTGAACGGGGTGGCGAAAACGGTGGGCATTTACGGCCAGGATACGGGAAAAGACTGGTATTTCATCCCCGGGGCGAGGGTGGTGATCCAGGACGAGGGCGCACCGGCGCTGGCGGCGGGAGACAGCCTCTCGATCTCGGGAAGCATATCGAAAGCCGCCACGCCGTGGTGTCAAGGCTACGCCCAGCTCAAGTGGCCGGAGAATCCTTTGCCGATGATCGGGATCGGATCGACCAGCTTCATCGAGAACGGCGGAATCACCGGCACCTCTCCGTGGATGCTGAGCTACCTGGCGATGCACCTCGGGTGGGCGCGGCAGACCGGCGCATTGCGGGTCAACGGAAAGCGGCTGTTCGAGCAAAGCGCGGCGCAGCTGGGCAAGGCATACATCGACGGCATGCTGCACCCCCGCAAGCCGGTTCTTTACTTTGGCGATTACCGCATGCCGCTCCAGGACGCCAACGGGCTGATCACGACGTGGGAGCGGTTCATTGCGGCGAGGAACCCTCCCGTGGCGCTGACGCAGGACATTTCCGCCGGCGCCATGTCGTTCACCATCAATTGCGTGGCGGGGTCGAACGGATGCATCAACGTGCCCGGCTCCTACGGGGCGATCTGGAAGATCGACAACGAATACATCCGCACCTGCGGCAAGAGCACGGGATCGGCGACAACGACCTTCACGGTCTGTCCGGGCGGGCGCGGCTATTGGGGCACGAAGGCCGAGCCGCACACGACGGCGTCCGTTGTGAACGCGGAGTGGCGAACCATGGGAGATAACCTGGCCGGCCACACCTACCCGAATCTCTGGGTCAACGCACTGAGCACTTTCCACGATGTGGCGGCGTCGCTGGGATCCGGGCTGGAGGCTTACAACCGGGCGATCGGCATGGGCACGGGGCTCGACCAGCGCAAGTTCGACCAGCGCTACGCCCTGGTGCCGCGCATGGAGCCGTACTCGCTGAAGGTATTCGTGGCGCCGGGCAAGGCGGAGATCCACTATGACGCGCCGACGCTGGCGGCGTGCCGGTACGCGGTGACCGCCACCACGTTTGCCAGCCCCGACGACAGCGGGGATGAGAACGACCGCGGCGGGCTGCGCACGCGGCGGATCGTGCTGTCGCCGCTGGCGCCGGGAACCTACCGTTACCGGGTGACCTGCGGCAACGGCCGGATCATGGGCAGCTTCACCGTGCCCGAGTGAGGCCGGCCGCGTCTATTTGGCGCCTTTCGGCGGGATGACCCACAGGTAGAACTTGTGGCTCAGATAGGAGTCCTCGCTGTTGTCGTCGAGCGTGAACTCCTTGTCCGGCTTCCAGTCGCCCATGTCGAAGGTGTTGGAGACGACGCGCGTGCCGGGCCTGAGCTCGGCCAGCAGCTTGGGCCGCAGCTTCAGGTTCACGCTGGACAGCAGGAAGAGCGTGACGACGGTGGCTTCGTGGATGTCGGCCTCGAACAGGTCGCCCTCGATGAACTTCACCAGGTGCTCGACGCCGTTCTTTCGGGCGTTTTCGCGGGCTTCGGCGATGCGCTCCGGGTTGATGTCGATGCCGACGCCGCGCGCGCCGTATTTCTTCGCCGCGGTGACGACGATGCGCCCGTCCCCGCAGCCGAGGTCGTACACGATGTCGTTCTTCGTCACCTTGGCCAGCTCGAGCATGGCCTCGACGGCGCGCTCGGTGGTGGGCACATACGGCACGTCCGGCGTCTTCTTCGGTTTCGGAGCCTGCGCGGTCTGCGCGGCTGCGGAGAGCAGGCCGCAAAGCGAGAGCAGCGCGGCGCGCCGCGTGGTTTTCATGGATGGAGACATGGCAGCGATTCCCGTTCCTGAAGAATAGCGCAGCCGCGGGCGCCGCGGTTACAGGCTAAAGCAGGGAATGCTCGCGGGCATAGCGCAGCGCCTCGATGGCCGCCCCGCGCGCGCCCGCAGTGTCGCCGTTCGGCATGATGCAGATCGGGATGTCGGCCTGCTCCTCGCGCTGTTCCGGCATGCCGGCGCGGATCTCGTCGAGGAACCATTGTTGGAACTCCGGGCCGGTCTCGATCGCCCCGCCGCCGACAATGAGCGCGTCGGGGTCGAAGGTGTTGATCATCTCGTCGAAAAAGAGCCCCAGCGCGTGCGCCTGGCCGCGGAAGATCTCGCGGCACAGCGGGTCGCCCTGCTCGGCCATGCCCCTGACCAGCTTCGCCGCCTTGTGCAGATCGCCCATCCGGTAAAGCTCATGATCGGGATACTTCGGCCGGAAGTACGGCAGGTAGTTGATCTCGATGGCGGTGAGCGAGCAGAGCGATTCCAGGTCTCCGGTGCGGCCGCAGTTGCAGCGCGGGCGGATTCCCTCAAGGAACGGAATGCTCTGGTAGGGAATCAGCACGTGGCCGAGCTCGCCCCCGAAGCCCTTGCGCCCTTTGACCACCATCTGGCCGAGAATCACGCCGCCGCCCAGCCCCGTGCCGATGATGGCCGAGATCGAGGTTGCGTTTGAGCTGGCGCCAAACAGGTTGAAGTGGCCCCACAGGGCGCCCGCATTGCCGTCGTTCAGGTAAATGACCGGCCGGCCGACCTTGGCCTCGAGCCCGGCGCGGATGTCGAAACCGGCCCAATCCGGGTGCACGAAGTTGGTCGAGCCCCGCGCGCTGAGCACGCCGTCGGCGCTCGCCGGACCTGGCGTGTCCAGCCCGACCACCGCCACGTCGTCCATGGCGATCCCGGCCTGGCGCAAGGCGACCTGCAAGCCGTCGAGAATCTGCTGGAGGCAAACCGCCGGGCCTTCTTTGGACCGGGAAGGATACTCGCACAGCGACTCGATGAGAAACTTCTCTTCCGGCGTGAGGAAGGTGTAATTGACGGCGTTGCCGCCAAGATCGACGCCTGCAACCACTCGCATGGGAATCAACCGCTCCTGGGAGAGATCGTGAACCTACCCACGATAGCAAAGGCGGGAAGGCGGGGGAGTGGACGAAAACAGCACGCAACCGGCGCACCTGCCGGCCAGCGGCAGGCCGGCAGGCAACTGCGGAACTCTCAGAGCGCCTTGGCGAGTTCTTCGGCAAAGGCGCTGGGCGGGCCGCCCGGCTTGCGGTGCTTCTTGCCGCCGCGCGGGCGGCGCTCCGGCGCGCCCTGTGTGCTCTGCGCGCCCTGGGAAGACTGGGATTGCGCGCGGGGCGCGGCGCTGCGGCCGCCTTTGGATTTCGGCGGCTGGGCCGGGTTGGCGCGCAGCAGCCTGTCCTCCAGCGGCGCCCGGTCGAAGCGCTTGATGATGGCGTGCATTTCTTCTTCGTTGGGCGCTTCGATGAAGGCGAAGCCTTTGGATTCCTGGGTTTCCGGGTTCCGGATGACTTTGACTGAATCGGCCACGAGGTTTTCCGCCACGAGCCACGCCTTGATATCGTCGGCGGTGACCCAAGGCGGAAGATTGCCAAGGAAAACGGTTGAACTCATTGAGATGGGAAGCAAGCTCCGTCGGGGATTCGGACTGATTCTCTGGATGAAGCGCAGTCCACGAGGCACTTTTATCCTATCACGCAGACGAAAAGGGCGGCAACGGGGCCGCCCGATTCTGAAAAGAAAAAAACGTCCCGCGGGGCCGCCTCAGTCGCCCGGCTCCACGGTCAGAGCCAGGCGCACGGCCGGATGGCTGCGCAGTTCGGCGAGCACGGCCTCGCTGGCCGGCGTGTCCACTTCCACCAGCGCCACCGCCTCCAGCGGCTGCCCCGGCGCGGCCGTCTTTTCCTGCCGCCCCAGGGAGAAGTTCGCGATATTGATCTGGTTGCGGCCGAGAACGCTGCCCACGTGGCCGATCACGCCGGGCACGTCGATGTTGCGCATGTAGATCAGGTGGCCGGCCAGCGTGATCTCCACCGGGATGCCGTCGATCGACAGCAGCCGCGGCTTGTCCATCACCACGCCTCCGGTCACCGACGTGGCCGACGCAGGGGCGATGATCTCGATCTGGACGGAGTCGGTGGCCCCGCCGCGCGGCTGGTGCGCCTCGGTGACGGAGAGGTTCCGCTGCGACGCCAGCTGCATCGCGTTCACCAGGTTGGCCCGCCCGGCCAGGCTCCGGCTCAGGATGCCCGCCAGCGCGGCATTGCGAAGCAGGTTCGTGTTCAGTTCCGCGATGCGGCCGCGGTAAGTCAGCCGCACGGCCTGCGGGTTGTCCGCGGCGATGAAGGCGGCGAAGCGGCCCAGCCGCTCGGCCAGCTCGATGTAGGGGCTGATGGCCTTGTACTGCTCCGGCGCCACGGCCGGCATGTTCACCGCGTTGATGGCCACGCCGTGCAGCAGGTATTCGACCAGCTGCTCCACGATGCGGATGCCGACGATCTCCTGCGCCTCCTCGGTGGAGCCGGCGATGTGCGGCGTGGCGACCAGGTTCGGCGCCGACAACAGCGGATGGCCTTCGGGCAGCGGCTCGGGGGAGAACACGTCGAGCCCGGCGCCGGCCACCTTGCCGGCGCGCAGCGCCTCGGCCAGCGCATCCTGGTCGATGAGCTCGCCGCGGGCGCAGTTGATGATGCGCACGCCGGGCTTCATCCGGGCGATCGATTGCGCATTGATCATGTTGCGCGTTTCCGGGGTGAGCGCCACGTGCAGGCTGATGTAGTCGGCCTGCGCGACCAGCTGCTCGAACGGCATCAGCTCCACGCCGAGATCCGCGGCCGTAACGGGGTTGACGTACGGGTCGGAGGCGATGATGCGCATTTCGAAACCGCGCGCGCGCCGCACCACCTCCTGCCCGATATTGCCCAGGCCGACGATGCCGAGCGTCTTGCCGCGCAGCTCGTTGCCGAGGAACTTCTTCTTCTCCCACTTGCCGGCGCGCGTGGATGCGTTCGCCTCCGGGATCATCCGCGCCAGCGCCAGCATCAGCGCCAGCGTGTGTTCGGCCACGCTCACCGCGTTGCCGCCCGGCGTGTTCATCACCAGCACGCCTGCGGCGGTGGCCGCCGCCAGGTCCACGTTGTCCACGCCCACGCCGGCCCGGCCGATCACGCGGAGCTTCGGCGCCCTGGCCAGCGTGTCGGCCTTCACCTTGACGGCGCTGCGCACCAGCAGCGCTTCGCAATCGCCGAGATGCTGCTCGTACTCCTTCGGGCTGGACTCGATCACCTCGAAGCCCGGCTGGCGGCGCAGCAGCTCCAGCGCCGCCGGCGACATCGGTTCGGCAACCAGGATCTTCATGACTGCTTCCCGCTTGCGGCCTCCAGATACACCCTTTGCACGGCCGCCACGCCCTTGCCGAACGTGACAGGGATGCCCTTCTGATGCAGGATCAGCTCCAGCTCCGCAACCACCGCGAACAGGTCGGCGAAATCGAAGTAGCCGAGATGGGCGATGCGGAAGATCCTGCCCTTCATCGACCCCTGCCCGTTGGCGATGATCGAGCCGAACTGGCTCCGGAACGCCTTGACGATTTCGCCCGAGTCCATCCCGGCCGGCGCCTTGATGGCCGTCACCGAGCTGGAGGGCGAGTCCGGCGCGAACAGCTCGAGCCCCAGCTCCACCGCTGCGGCGCGCGTTGCCCGCGCCAGCAGCTGCGCGTTCTCCACCAGCCTGGCCATGCCGAGCTGCCTGATGTAGGCGAGCGCCTCGGCCAGCGCCAGAATGTGGCTCACGTTGGGCGTCCAGGCGCTTTCGCCCTTGTCCGCCATCTTCTTTTCCCGCCGGAGATCGAAGTACAGCCGCGGCAGCCGCGCCGTCTCATTCTGCGCCCACGCCTTCGCGCTTACGCTGATGAACGCCAGGCCCGGCGGGATCATGAACGCCTTCTGCGAGCCGCCGATGACGATGTCCAGGCCCCAGCCGTCGATGTCCAGAGGCATGGTGCCAAGCCCGGTGATCGCGTCAACGATGCAGAGCGCCGGCGTCGCTTTCACCAGCTCCCCGATCGCCTGCACATCGTGCGCCACGCCGGTCGAGGTTTCCGACGCCTGGAAGAACACGCCCTTCGCGTCGGGGTTCTCTTTCAAAGCCTGGGCGACGCGGCCGGGCGCGACCGCTTGCCCGTATTCGGCGGAAAGCACCACCGGGTTCAGCCGGTACGCCCTGGCGAGCTCCACCCATCGCTCGCCGAACTTGCCGGCCGAGAGCACGATGACCTTGTCGCCTTCGCTGAAGAAATTGGAGACCGCGGCTTCCATTGCGCCGGTGCCGGAGCTGACGGTGATGAGCACGTCGTTCTGCGTGCCGTAGACCTCTTTCAGATCGCTGAGCACGCGCGGGTATAACTGGATGAAGTCCTGCGTCCGGTGATGAATGTCGGACGCCATCATGGCGTGCAGGGCGCGAGGCAGAAGAGGCGTCGGCCCTGGCGTCAGGAGTCGCTGCTTCTTGACATGCATGGCTGTGGGAGAATCAGAGGGAAATAGGACTACAGGATACCAAAAATGGCTCTCCTCGATCAGGTGCAGAAGGACATGGCCGCGGCCATGAAGGCCCGCGACGAAGCCCGTCTGTCCGCGCTGCGGATGATCAAGACGGCGCTGATGAAAGAGAAGGTGGACTCGATGAAAGAACTCGACGAGACCGCCGAGTTGAAGGTCCTGAACTCCCTCATCAAGCAGCGCCGCGACGCCGCCGAAATGTACCGCCAGGGCGGCCGCCCGGAGCTGGCCGAAAAGGAAGAGGCGGAAATCCGGCTGATCGAAACCTATATGCCCGCGGCCGCCACCGAAGAGGAGATGCAGGCGGCCGTGGACGCCGCGCTGGCCGAGACCGGCGCCGCCAGCGCGAAGCAGATGGGCCAGGTGATGAACGCCGCCAAGGCGAAGCTCGCCGGGAAGCGCATCGACGGCAAGCGGCTGAGCGAGCTGGTGCGCGCGCGGCTCTCCTGAACGGCATGGCGCTGGTCCACTCGATGCCGTGCCGCGCCGGACGCGCGGGCGCAGCCGCCGTGTGCCGGCTGTTTGAAGCGGCCGCCGCCGCCCATGCCGCCGCGCTGGGCGTCGGCATTGAAGCGCTGCGCCGGGAGGGCAAGGCGTGGATGCTGGTCCGCTTCGGCCTGCGGGCGAACCGCTGGCCCGAACCCGGCGAGCCGCTCGAGGTTCGCACCTGGCCCTCGCGCCGCACCGCCGGCGCGCGCGCCTGGCGCGAGTTCCTGCTGCTGGACGCCGGCGGGCGCACCCTCGCCGAGGCCGCCAGCGTCTGGCTGATCGTCGATCTGGAACGCCGCCGCCCCGTGCGCCTGCCGAAGTTTCTTCACGAGCTCGACTTTCCCCCGCTGGAGACCGGGGTGGAGTTCCTCGATCCCCCGCAGCCCGCCCGCGAACCGGATGCGACGCTGATCCGCCGCGTGGAGCCGGCCCACCTGGACGCGAACGAGCACGTCAACAACGTCACATACATCGAATGGGGGGAGGAAGCCGCCGCAGGCCCGCGCGCCGCGCGCCTGCAAGCCGATTATCTCGGCGAGGCGCGGCTGGGCGAGCAGCTGGCTTATCTCACATGGCGGGATGTGGATGGCAGAGCCTTCCTGCAAATGGCCAGGGCCGAAGGGAAAACCTGCGCCTGCCTGCAATGGTGGTGAGCTGCTTCCCAGGGAAGGGAGTGCGGACCGCCGGGCGGAGGAGGAGAAGTCCGCCCGGCGGTGTGGAGGAGGAGCGGGGAGTGAATCCTGCCGCCTGTCCGCGTTTCAGGCGTTGTAATACGCTGCGTTCTTCTCGGCGAAATGGGCCAGTTCCGCAGGCAGCTCGTCGAGAATGTAGATCGAACTGGTCGGGCAAACCGGCACGCACGCGCCGCAATCGATGCACTCGGCCGGGTTGATGTAAAGCTGCGGGGTCTCTTCGTAGCCCGGCTCGTCCGGCGTCGGGTGAATGCAGTTGACCGGGCACGCCTCGATGCAGTGGTTGTCCTTGGTGCAGGTGTCAACGATAACGTATGCCATGGTGGGTTCAGGCTCCGCCGATAGAGCGAGCAACTGAAATGCCAAACGCCGTCCGCCCGTAAGCCTCCGGTTTTCAACACGACCCGCGCCACCACCTTCCCGGGGAGCTGCCTCCGGCTGGGGCATTTCACGCACTAGCGGAAACTGCCCCGAAACGGGTATGATCGAGGGCGATTGTCCGGAGCACGGAATATGGCCAACCAGCAAAACCAGCACAAGCCCTTCGTTCCCGCTGACATGAAGATGACCGAGTTCACGATGCGGGCGGTGGTGCTCGGACTCGTCATGACAGTGATCCTCGGCGCCGCCAACGCCTATCTCGGCCTCCGGGCCGGACAGACGATCGCCGCCACTTATCCCGCGGCCGTGATCAGCATGGCGGTATTGCGGCTGTTTCGGGGCTCGATTCTCGAAGAGAACATGGCCCGCACGGTGGGCAGCATCGGGGAAAGCGTCGCCGCGGGCGCCATCTTCACCATCCCCGCCTTTGTCATCGTCGGCGCGTGGCAGAAGTTCGACTCCTTCGAAGCCTACTGGCAGTCGAGCGCGCTGATGCTCGTCGGCGGCACGCTGGGCATTTTGTTCGTGACCCTGCTGCGGCGGGTCATGGTCGAAGACCCCGAGCTGCCCTTCCCCGAATCGAGGGCCGCCGCCGAAATTCACAAAGCCGGCCAGCGCGGCGCCGACGCCGCCAGAACGCTCTTCCAGGCCATGGGCGTCGGCGCGTTCATCTACCTTCTCGGTGAGTTCCGCCTTTTCTCCGCCAGCAAGGATTTCCTGTTAAAGGTGGGCGAGCTGGGCAAGAGCACGGTGAAGCTGGGCAGCGCAGGCGCCGCCTCCGTAGGCGGTTGGACCAAGTTCTCGCTGCCTGCCGTCGCTCCGGCCTATCTGGGCGTGGGCTACATCATCGGCCCGCGGCTCGGCGCGCTGAACTTCGCCGGCGGCCTCACCGCCTGGGGCCTGCTGGTGCCGCTGCTGGTCTACTTCCTCGGCCCGCAACTGGCGCAGAACCTGCCTGCCGGCGCGGGTTATGAAGCCTGGGACGGCATCGCGAGCCAGGTGTGGCGCAACATCGTGCGGCCCATCGCCGTGGGCGGCATGCTGGTGGGCGCGGCCACCACCATGTTCCGCATGCGCAAGTCGCTGGCCGCGGGGCTGCAACGCGCCGTGGCGGATCTCCGCAAGGCCGCAGGCCAGGCCGAAGCGGTCGACCGCACGCAGCAGGACCTGAGCTTCAAGGTCGTGCTGCCGGGCCTGGCGGTTACGTTCGTCGCGATGGTTGCGTTGTACGAGTTCTTCTCGCAGTCGGTCCCCGGCGCCTTCGTCGCCGCGCTGGTGATGATCGTGCTCGGCTTCTTCTTCGCCGCCGTGTCGGGCAACCTGGTGGGCATCATCGGCTCGTCGAACAACCCGATTTCCGGCCTCACGCTCTCCACGCTGATCGTGGCCGCGCTGCTGATGGTGGCCATCGGCGTGAAGGGCCTGTCGGGCGTGGCCGCCGTACTCGGCGTGGCCGCCGTCGTCTGCGTCTCTTCGGCCGTGGCCGGCGAGATGCTTCAGGACCTCAAGGTGGGCCACATTCTGGGCGGCACGCCGAAGTCGATGCAGATCGGCGACCTCATCGGCATCCTCGTCAGCGGGCTGCTGCTCTACTTCCCGCTTTGGATCCTGCACGAAGGCAACATCCGCGAGGGCGGCATCGGCTTTGGCGACCCGAAGCTGTCGGCGCCGCAGGCCGGCCTGATGGCCATGCTCAGCCAGGGCATCGTCGGCGGATCCATGGCCTGGCCGCTGGTGCTGGTCGGCATTTGCATGGGGCTGGCGCTGGTGCTGCTCCAGGTGCGCAGCCCGATGCTGTTCGCCGTGGGCATGTACCTGCCGCTCGAGACCACCTTCGCCATCTTCACCGGCGGCGTCATCCGCTGGCTGATGGACATGGCGCGCGACCGCCGCAACTTCAACGAGGCCCAGAAGGCGCGCATCGAAAACGCCGCCATCCTCATCGCCTCCGGACTCATCGCCGGCGAGGCGCTGATGGGCATGGTCAAGGCGGGCTTCGCCATCGCCGACAAGCCGCTGTCGTCCATCCTCAGCTTCTTCAGGACGCCGCCCACGGTCGCCGGACTCATCGTGCTGGCGCTGCTCGCGCTGCTGATGATCCGCTGGCCGCTCGCCAAGGCGGGCGACCCGAACGAGCCCGCGCCGCCGGCCGCCATCGTCTGACGCGTTCCCGCCGCCGCGCGCCGCCCCGCCGGCGTGCATCGCCGGGGCGCGCGCGGCAAGCGGATATCATAGTGGTTTGTCGGTCGTCTCGTCGCCGCTTGCCGGAAACCGCGCGTCGTGGGCGTTTCTGTATGCCGCGGTCATGCTCACCGCGGCCGCGGCGCTGATTATCGAAATTTCGTTCACCCGCATTTTTTCGGCCGTTTTCTATTACCACTTCGCATTCCTGGCGATTTCCATCGCGCTCAGCGGCCTTGGCATCGGCGGCATTCTTTCCTGCAACTTCGCAGCCCGCGGCGCCGCGCTTTACCGCCGGCTGGGGCTGCTGTCGCTGCTCGGCGCACTGGCGGTGACGGCGGCCCTCGTGGTGGCCGTGCAGGCGGGCGGCTGGCCGGCGGGCTTCCGCACGTATGCCGCCGTCTACCTCGCCACGGCCGCACCTTTCGTCCTGGCGGGCATTGTGCTTTCGCTTGTCATCGCGGAAACGGTCGACCGCGTGGACCGCGTGTACTTCTTCGATCTCGCCGGCGCCGCCGCGGGCTGCCTGCTTGTCATCCCTTTCCTCAACCTGATGGGGGGGCCCGGCGCGATCCTCGGCGCCGCCGTGCTGCTGGCCGCCGCCTCCGCGGTCTGGTTCGGCCTCGCCGGGGCCTGGGCGGGCCGCGCGCTCGCCACCGCTCTGGCTCTGCTGCTGGTGGGCCTCATCGTGGTCAACAAGAGCGTGCGCATCATCGACGTCAAAGCCGCCAGGGGCCGCGGTCTCGGCCAGGAGTTTTTCGTCCAGTGGAACAGCTTTTCGCGCGTCAGCCTCGTGCGGGACCCGCGCGGCGAGCCTGCGATTTTCGTCGACGCGGACCTCAGCAGCCGCATCCCTTCCTTCGACCCCTTCTCGCTCGCCCCGCAGGAGCGCGACCGGCTGCTGCTCAACGGCCCCGGCTACGCTTTCCGCCTCCGCCCCGGCGGCAAGACGCTCGTCATCGGCGCCGGCGGCGGCCGCGACGTCGCTCTCGCGCTGGCCGCGGGTTCGAAGGACGTCACCGCGGTCGAGATCAACCCGATCATCGCCGACACGATCATGCGCGGCCGCTTCCGCAGCCTCAGCCGCGGCCTCTACCTGCGGCCCGAGGTGCGCGTCGTGGTCGAGGACGGCCGCAGCTTTGTCCGCCGCTCCACGGCCCGCTACGACCTGATCCTGGCCACTCTCGTCGACACCCGTTCCTCCACCTCCGCCGGCGCTTACGCGCTCGGCGAAAACAGCATCTACACGGTCGAGGCCTTCACCGAATACCTGGGACGCCTGCGCCCTGGCGGCCTGCTCTCCTTCACGCGCCGGGGATTCGACCCGCCGCGCGAGTCGCTCCGGCTGGCGGCGCTCGCCCGCCGGGCCCTCGAACTGGCCGGACGCAAGGAGCCCTGGCGGCACGTGATTGTCCTGCGCGAGGACACCGACGATCCCTTGCGCAACGGCGCCACCGACACGCTGCTGCTCAGCCGCGAGCCCTTCTCCGTCGAGGAGCTGGAGCGGGCCGCGCTGGAGGCCGCCCGCGCGCAGCTCGAAATCGTCTACATGCCCGGCCAGGCCGCCGATTCGCCATTCGCCGCCATCCTGGCCGCGGCAGATCCCCGCGCATTCTATTCTTCCTTTGCTTGGGATGTGCGGCCCGTCACTGACGACCGCCCGTTCTTTTTCTTTTTCGCCCGCCTGGACCGGCTGTTCGACGGCATTCGCAGCCCTTCGGACGCGGGCGATCCGGCCGCGCCGGTGGCCCGCACGCTGGCCTCCCTCGCAGGGGCGAGCTTCCTGGCCGTGCTCGTCACGCTGGCGCTTCCGCCCCTGATCTTCGGCGCGCGGCTGGAACGCACGCCGCGGGTGAACCTGTTCCTGCTTTACTTTCTCAGCCTCGGCGCCGGTTATGTTCTCGTGCAGGTGGGGCTGATCCAGCGGCTGGTCCTGCTGCTCGGCCATCCCACCTATGCGCTCACGGTGGTCGTTTTCGCCATGCTGGTCTTCAGCGGCCTGGGCAGCTTCTTCAGCCGCCGGGCGATCCGCGGCGAGGACCGCCGCCTCATGCGCGCGCTCGGGGCCGCCGCCGCGTTGATCGCGCTGGCGGCGCTGTCGGCCGGCCCGTTCATCAGCGCCGGCGCCCGCTGGACGCTGCCCGTCAGGATGCTGGCCGCGGCGGCGTTCATCGCCCTGCCGGCCTTCTTCATGGGGATGGCGTTTCCTTCAGGACTCGTGCGCCTGGCCCGCTGGCGCCCGCTGGCGGTGAAATGGGCCTGGTCGGTGAACGCCGCCGCCAGCGTTCTCGGCTCCTGCGCGGCGGTGCTGATCTCCGTGTCGGCGGGGCTTCGCGCCACTTTGCTCGCAGGCGCGCTTCTCTACCTGGCCGCCATGCTGCTGGTGCTGCTCACGCGCGAGCGCGCGGAGACCGCCCGCTGAGGACAGCGGCCGTCAGCGGCCGCCGTTGCCCTTGCGGGCCTGGTTCGAAAGCGTGTGCCGCATCGCGTTCTCCAGCGCTTCGCAAAAGAAATAGTCGCCCCACATCACGCTCTCGTTCACGCCCAGGTTCTTGTGCATGTGGTAGACGCCGCCTTTCAGGATGCCTTCCCACTGCGGGTCGTCGCGGGCCGTGTATTTCTCGCAAAGCGTGCGCAGGATGTGCAGCGCGCTGGACCAGTAGTAAAAGCCTTTCACCGGGTCCGGCAGCATGCGGCACAGGCGCAGCAGCCCGCTGGCCGCGATCGCCGCCGCCGAGGTGTCGGCCAGCTTGCGCGAATCCTCGGGCGCCTGGAAGTCCCACGGCGGCACGCCGTCGCCGTTCGTGTGCGTCAGGTAGTAGTCGGCGCAGCGCTCCGCCGTGTCGAGGAAGCGCGGGTCGCGCGTATACTCGTAGCAGCTTCCGAAGCCGTACAGCGCCCAGGTGAGGCCGCGCGACCAGCAGGAGTCGGCGCGCCAGCCCTGCTGCGTGGAATGCCGCAGGAACGCTCCGGTCTCCAGATCGAAAATGCCCTCGTGCGCCGTGGAGCCGTCGCCGCGCACCAGGTAGCGGCGCGTGGTCAGCGCGTGCCGGATGGCGATGTCCCGCAACCGCCGGTCGCCCGTCTCGCGCGCCGCGTAGAAAATGATGCCGACGTTCATCATGATGTCGATGAACAGCGAGTCCTCGCTGACGAACGAGCGCAGATACTGCCCCTTCTCCATGAACCGCAGCGACAGCGTCTTGCCCGCCTGGATCAGCACCTCGTTCAGCTTCGGGTCCCGCGTGGCCTGATACCAGCGGTAGTAGCTCGACAGGAAAATGAAGCCGAGATCGTGCACGTCGCGGTCGAACTGCCGCGGCGCGAGCGGGCGCGTGTACTCGATCGCCTTCTCCATCCAGAACCCGTCCTGCGCCCCGCTCTCCGCCTTGCGGCGATGGAAAATCCACATCAGGCCCGGCAGAAACCCGTCGCACCAGTGGGTCCACGCCGGCCCTTCGTGTTTCCACTTGCCGTTCTTCGTGTAGACGGGGTAATACCCCGGATGCTTCTCGATCAGGCGCGCCACCTGCTGTTCGGCGAAATCCAGCGTCCGCTCGAACAGCCCGCGGTCGATTTCCGGTCCGAACTGGATCACGGCTGTTCTTCTCCCCGTGTCTCCAGCGTACGCCAAACGGTCGAATACCCGCTTGGGAGCTTTCCCCTCTGCCCGCTCACCAGCAAAATCGCCGACCCCGGCGCCGCCTGTCCCATCTCGATGGGGATCGTGCGCAGCTGCGGGCGCACGTTGCGCAGTGTCAGCTCGAGCGACCGCGCCAGGTCCGGCGCCGTCAGCTCCGCACGGAACTCGCCGGATTTGTTCCCGAAGGCGAACGTCCCCGGAGCCAGCGCCACAAAGCAGTGGCTCACCGGAAAATCGCGGCACGCCATCTGGTCCAGGCGCAGCGCGACCCGCGCTCCCTTCGGCAGCCACACCTGCCCGCCGCGGGTTGCGTCCCGCGCCACTTCAAACACCACCGGGTCTCCCATCGCCGCCCTGGCCAGATCCAGCGTCTCCGTCAAACGCATGCGGACCTCGAGCCCGGCGGGAAGCCGCCACCGCACCGGCGGCTCGGCCGACGGCGCCTCCGGCGGCGGCTCTTCAAACACCAGCCGCGACTCGCCCTGGTACTGCTTGCACCCGCTGAACACGGCCCGGTTGCGGCTCTCGCCCCCGTTCAGCCCGACCAGCGTCATTTCCATGGAAACCGGCAGCACATGGCGCGCGCCGCCGATGTCCATCGGCGCGTAGTCGATCACCTTGTGCCCCTCCTTCAGCGGCAGATACGGGGGGATCTCGTCGATATGGATTTCGATCCGCGCAATCTCCAGCGTCTCGGCGTCGTTGTACACGTGGCCCTGGTATCCCACCGGGCCCTCCGCTTTCTCGATCCGCATGATGAAGCGGCTGTCCGCCATCGGGACCCGGTAATGGAACACATGCACCTTGCGGCCGCGCAGCTCTTCCGTGCCCTGGTAGGTGAACTGCGCCGCCCCGCCCAGGTAAATGCTCTTGGCATGCAGCGCAAAATCGCCCGTGCCGATGGCGCCCCCGCCCACCATGTCCCGCAAATCCCGCTCCTCGAACCGCGGCGAGCCCGGCCATGCATACAGTTCCTTGCCTTCCACCAGCGCCACTTCCAGCCGGATGTTGTCGACAAACCGGAACCGCTTCGACCCCGGCTCGCGCTGCGACCGCTCGATCGTCTGCACGCAGGTGAAATCGGGCAGCCGCGCCAGGTTCTCGCTCACCACGTTGCGGATCCGCGCCAGCAGCACCGTCTCCGGCTTCAGCGGCGCCAGCGGCTCGTAGGGCGCCTGCCCGGCCGCCGCCCACGCGCAAGCCCACAATGCCAGCGCCCGCCTCATACCCCAAGTATAGGAAGCCGCGCCTTTGCTATTCTCTCGGCTATGGCAGTGAAGATCACGGTGTTCAACAACGGCCCCATCCGCATCGAGGGCGAGCCTGACGAGTTCGTTCTCTGCGACGCGCAAGGCAAGCCGTTCGGCCTCGGCGGCCGCAAGGCCGTCTCTCTCTGCCGCTGCGGCCTGAGCGCCAACAAGCCCTTCTGCGACGGCAGCCACGCCCGCCAGGGGTTCCAGAGCGTCTGCGAGGCGCGCGAGCTGCCGCCCCCGGCCCCGAAGCCCTGACCGGCGCAGCGGACGACAGGCAGGCCGGCGGCATGGATCTTCGCAAGCGCCCCCTGTGGGGCTACCTGCGCTCATGGCTGTGGACCATCCCTGCCGCCGGCATCGTCACCGCGGTTCTCGTCACGCTCGCCGTCGCCACCGCCCCGTGGGCGCCCGCCGGCCCCTGGCAGACCCGCCTCTACCGCCTGTGGGCCCGCACCGTGCTGGCCATCTTCGGCGCGCGCGTCCGCGTCACCGGCGCAGACCGCCTCGCGCCGGGCCGCAGCTACGTCATCGTCTCCAACCACCTCTCTCTGGCCGACACGCCCGTCATGCTCCACGCCATGCCCGTGCCCTTCCGGTTCCTCGCCAAGCGGGAGCTGCTCGGCGTGCCCTTCATCGGCTGGTACCTGCGCCGCGCCGGCCACCTCACCGTCGACCGCCGCTCCGTGCGCTCCTCCATCGAGAGCCTGAACGAGGCCGCCCGCCTGCTTCGCGAACATTCTCTCTCGGTTTTGATTTTTCCCGAAGGCGGCCGCAGCCGCGACGGCTCGCTCCGCCCGTTCAAGGAGGGCGCGGCCTGGCTCGCCATCGCCTCCGGCGCCGAGGCCGTCCCGGTGGCCATCCTCGGCGCCGGCCACGTCCTTCCGGCCGGCGACTCCTGCATCCTGCCCGGCGACGTCGAGGTCCGCATCGGCGAGCCCGTCTCGCCCGCCGGCCTCACCCTGCGCGACCGCGACGCCTTCACTCGCCTGCTGGAAGAACGCGTGCGCTGCCTGCTTGCCGGCGCAGATACTCCACCACAATCGACGTCAGCTCGCTCATGAACGGACGCCCGTTCTCCACCAGGTTCTGCCGCGTCATGATGTCCAGCTCGATGTCCGGGTGCACCCCGGCGTTTTCCAGATAATCCGTCGGCGGCAGGCCCGGATGCCGGTAAACGCGCGCCCGCGTCCCCAGCGAGTAGCTCAGCGCCACCGACGCCTCCGCATAGAAACCGAGCGGCGACTCCTGCGACAGCCCGCCGCCGCCCGCCGTCGGCATCCCCACCACCAGCGCGCGCCCCGCGTCCTGCAACACCGCCGGAAAGCTGTCCGCCGCCGACGTGGAGAAATCGTCCACCAGCACCACCATCGGCTTGTCATAGGCGATGCTGGTCCCGTCGCCGAGCGTGGCCGGGTACAGGTCCAGCGAGATGCCGCACACCGGCAGCGGCCCGGTGATGCCGCGGTACTCGCCATAAGCCGTCTCCACGTCATGCAGGAACGCTTCCAGCATCCAGCGCGTCACCGGGTCGGCGCCCGAATTCTTCGCGTCCTCCACGTCCTGCCGGAACCAGTCCACGATTTCGAGCGTTGGCCGGATCTCGTCGCCCGTGGTGCGGAACGGGTACGGGATCAGCCGCCGCAGCAGCTCGTTCACCAGGCATTGGTCGCCGCCCGGGTTCCGCATCACGTCCACGATCAGCCCGTCCGTGTTCGCCTTGTGCCAGACGATCTCCGTCTCCGCCTGCCGCAGCATCGCGGTCTTGTCAAACGGCGATGCAGGGAACTCGGGCAGCCGCAGATACCCGATGCGGAAACCGGACGCCTCGAACCACCCGGAATAGATCCGGTCGGAATAGCCGCGCCCCAGCCGCGTGACGAAATTGTCCGGCAGCGCAAACACCGGCGACACGCGCCCGAAGCCGCGCAGCCGCTTGGGCGCCGGCAGCCGCCGCGCCGCCGGAATCGAACGCTTCACCCCGCCGGCTTCCTGCCCGCCGTCCTCTGCCGACAGCCGCGCTTCTCCCGCCGGCCTCTTGCTGCGCAGCGCCGGGTCCGGGACCGGTCCGATCCGCTCGAGCGGCGTTCCCTGCTTCCGCCAGGCGATCCGGTATGTCTCCTCCCTGCCCGTCGATGCGCGCCGCACCACGACCTCCGCGTAGTCGCCGATCCGGTGCGCGCGCGGCAGCACGGATTGCTGCCGGAAGGCGATCTGCTCGATCGCCCACCGCCGCGTCGCCCGCTCGTTGGCGAACGATTGCAGCCGGGCCACATAGCGGATCCACTCCTCCGGCGTCACGCCGTCCACGGACACCAGTTCGTCCCCGGCTGCGAACGGGAATCCGGACTCGGGCAGGGCCGACCGGTCCACATACTCGATCAGCGCCTTGCCGTCGTACAGGTCCACGTAGATGGGCAGCTCGGCCGAAAAATCGCTCGGCAGGAAATAGCCCGAGTGCAGGTCCCGCAGGCTCGCCACATATTCCATGCAGAGCTCGAAATACTCAAGATCGTCCCGCACCGATTCGAGCCGCTCCAGCCAGGGCTTCAGCTTCAGCGCGTCATAGCCGAAGGCCTCGATCTTCCACGCATAGGGCGCGTAGCGCTTCGCGACGGCGGCCGCAATCTGTTCGAAGTCCGTGCGCCGCTGCGCGGCCGTCATCTGCGCCGCCGCCGGCAGCGCCGCCAGGAGCGCCAGCGCGGCTGCGGTGGCCAGGCGTCTCTTGTTGATAGAATGATCGCTTGCCGTTGCCGCGGCTTCGGGAGGCAGTGTGAAGTTGTTCGCCATGTTGCTCCGTTTCTTCAGCTATCTATTCTCTCTTCTGTTCGGACTCTTTCTGGCCGGCATCGCCGTCGTGCTCCTCATCACGGGAGCGAAGAACTACCGCTTCGACATGGTTCCCTGGTTCAAGGGCGAGACGGTCCTCTACGTGCTGCTCGGCGCCGGGATCCTCGGCGCGCTGGCCGCCGTGCTCGCACTCCTGGGCAAATGGAAGCCGCTACTGGTGGCCTTCACCTTCGCGAGCTTCGTGCTGCTCGTCTACGGTTTCTTCGTCAGTCCGGTCTACCGCTTTTACGGCCCCGACCAGGCGAAGTCGGTCGCCTGGCTGTCTTTCGCCGCGCTGGGCGCATTCATCGGTTCGCTGATGCAGTATTATCCGGCTGCGCGCCGCCGCTGAAGGCGCGCGCTCAGCCCCACAGCTCGTGCACCGGGCCGTACTCTTCTTCCTGGTTGGTCGGCACCAGGGCGAAGCCGCGGCCGAGCGGGTCGTCGTAGTAGACCTTCGTGTAATCGATCCCGAGCGCGGAATAGATGGTCGCTTCGATGTCCTCCGGGCGGATGTCGCGCTTCTTCGACCAGCCGGGCTCGACCGTGAAGGCGCCCGTTTCGTTGGTCTTGCCGATCACCGTCCCGCCCTTCACGCCGCCGCCGGCCAGCAGCACCGAGTGTTGCGGGAAGTGGTCGCGCCCGTTCTGGCTGTTCAGCGGCCCGACGGTGCGCCCGAATTCGCCCATGCACAGCACCAGCGTGCGCTCCAGCAGCCCGTCGCCCTTCAGGTCCCGCAACAGCTCGCCCATCGCCAGATCGAACGTCCGCGCCAGCGAGTTCGCATTCGACGGGTTCAGCGCGCCCGTGTAGATGCCGGAGTGGTTGTCCCACCCGCCCACGTTGATCTGGACGAACCGCGCGCCCAGGCCGGAGCGGATCAGGTTGCGCGCCGCCAGGCACGCCCGGCCGAAGGCGGTGTTGCCGTAACGCGTCTGTTCCTCGGTCGAGAAGGTGAACACCCGCGTCACGTCGTCGTTATACATCAGCGTCCGGGCCGTCAGGTTGAACTGTTCGTACTCGCCCACCACCGGGCCGATCGGCTCGAGCGCCCGCATCTCTGCATCCAGCTCCAGCAGGAGTCCGTAGCGGCGGTCGAAGCCCGCCGCGCCGATCGGCGAGGTCGAGTTCGGCAGCCCGCGTCCGGCCGGCGAGACATAGAACGGCTCGGTCCATGGATCCAGATAGCCGCGGTTCGGGCCGCCTCCGGAATTGAGCGAGATGAACGGAGGCAGCACCGCCTTCGGGTCGCCCAGCTCGCGCGCCACCACGCTGCCGATGTGCGGCGCGATCTTCGACAGCCCGGACAGCGGGTTCCGGCCGATCTGGATCCACGTCTGCATCAGCCCGTGCACCACGGCGTGCGTGCGCGCGCTGCGGATCAGCGCGATCGAGTCCAGGTGCTCGGCCAGCCGCGGCAGCAGCCCGCGCGGCCAGCGGATGCCGCCGTACGAGGTCGGCTCCATCTCCGGCAGCGTCCACGGGCCTTCCTTCAGGTCGAAGGTGTCTACCTGGCTCGGCGCGCCGGCCATGTTGACGAAGATCACGTACCGGGCCGTGCCTTTGACCGGCGCATCGGCGCGCGCGATCGTTTCCAGGCTCCGCCCCGGCAGGAAAAAGCTGCCCGCCACGGCCGCGCCCAGGTGGCGGAAGAACACGCGCCGGTCCAGGGCCGGACGGCGCCAGAACGGTGCGAATGGCAATTCGTGCGTCATCGCTCGCGCCCCTCCCTCAGTAACTGAACAGGAAATCGGTCTTGTTCATCAGCGCCCACGCCAGGTCCTCGATCGCCGCGGATCGCGCCTGCGCCGAGGAAGCCTTCTCCAGCGCCTTCACCGCCACGCCCCGCTCGTATTCCGTCGGCCGGCGCGACAGGAACGTCAAAAACATATCTTCCACGATCTGTTCGTTGGACCCGCCGCTCGCCAGCGAGGCCAGGTAGGGCGAAGCCGCCGTCCCCGCAGCCCGCGCCCGGTTGTTCGTGAACGGCGAGTTCATCAGGTTCAGCCACATCAGGATGGAGCCGTCCTGCGTCCGCGGCAGCGTGTCGCGGTTGCCGCGGCTGAAAGCGTCCAGGAAGGCGCGCGCCGTCCCGTTCGAGCGCGGCTCGCTCGTGTCGGGCAGCTGCGCCGCCCAGACGAACGGCTCCGCGAAGCCCTGCACCATGTAAGGCTGCGGCAGTTGCGTCGCCTTCACGATCGCGTCGTGGATTTCCTCGGCGTGGAGCCGGCGCGGGATGCGCCGCGCGAACAGCGGCGCCTTCGTCATGTCCCACTCGCCGTCGTAGCGGGAGCTCAGCTGATACGTGGTGCTCTGCGCCATCAGCCGCAGCATGTCTTTCAGGTGGAAGTCCGTGCTGCGCGCGTACTCGGCCAGCTTCTCGAGCAGCCACGGGTGCGACGCCTGGTACGTCCAGCCCTCGGGAGGGGCGACCCGCGGGTCCAGCCGCGCCGGGTCCAGCCCGTCCACCGGTTCCGCCAGCGCCAGGTTGAACATCTCCTTCCACAGCCGGTTGGCGTAATTGCGCGCGAACATCGGGTCGTCGATCATCGACTTCACGAACGACTCGCGCCAGTTCCCGCTGGCCGGCTTGCCGTCGCGCCAGGCCGGCGCGAGGTTGGTCACCGTCCGCCCGTCGATCAGCGCCGGCGCGCGGTTCGGCCGGTTGCCCGCGTTGGTGTTGAGCACGTAGAAGCCGTTGGCCCGCTCGCTCACGTCGAAGGACTGGTAATAGTAGTCGGTTGTCTCGGTCCGCCGTGCCGCCATCGTCAGGCGGGCGAAGTGCGCCGCCATCTGCTGCGCCTCCACCCGCTTCACCTTGGCGCCCCAGGCGGAGACCATGTCGAGGTGGTACTTGCCGTCGTGGCACAGCAGGCAGTCATAGTGCCCCATGCCGAGGAACGTCGTGGCGGTCTTCACCAGCAGCAGATCGTAGGTGTCCTGCGCCGGACCCATCGGCGCGAAGCCGCGGATGAGAAAATTCGTGCCCGCCGTGCCGGCATCGAAGTTGTTCCCGTTCGCCGTGATGATCTCGGTGGCGATGTCCCGCCAGCTCTTGTCCTCGACAAGAGCGTTGCGGATCCACCGGTAAAAGGCATTGCGCCCGTTGATCTGCTGGCTGCGGTTCTGCGCCGTAGCGGCGTTCTGGAACAGGTCTCCCAGCCACAGGCTCCACTTGTCGATGAACTCCTGGCTGCCGAGCAGCCGCTCGATCGCCTTGTCCCGCTTGGCCGGGTCCGCATCCGCCACGAACGCCCGGATCTCGGCCGCCGAAGGGATCCGGCCGGTGAGATCGAGCGTGACACGGCGCAGGAATTCCTCGTCGCTTGCGAGCGGCGCCGCCGGCACGCCTTCGGCCTGGAGCCGCGCGAAGATCTCCTCGTCAATGAAGTTGCGCACCGGAAGCTCGGAGGCCGGCACGGTCTTCGCCGCGCGCGATTTCGGCAAGGAGCGCGCAAACTCGAGCGTCCGCTCAAAGGCCTGCCGCCGCGCCCGCAGCCCGCGCGTCTGCACTTCCTCGGGCGCCGCAATCCAGGTGCAGTTTTGGCCGGAAACCGTGGGCCAGCTCTCTTCCTGGGCGTTCACGCGGCCGGCGGCCGCTGCCATCCAGCAACCCAGGAGAAACCGGAGCATGCGTCGCATCGGGTCACCCCTCCCTTGCTTCAAACATCATACATGCGGAAACGATCGAGCCCCACACAAGGTTTACCCCGCCGGATAGAAATTTCCGCCTGAACACCCTGCTCGGGCATTCGCCCAAGGACCTGCCCGGGCGCACATCGGCATGGCCGGCAGACAGCGGATCGCCGCCCGGCCGCCGCGCAGGCGGCTGCC